>ERZ836829.211-NODE-211-length-88804-cov-11.363418_pt1 | contig 88804 bp, 97 predicted proteins | sample MGYA00519574_ERZ836829 | MGnify/ENA primary metagenome ERZ836829 (study PRJEB31850, sample SAMEA3708808) | human gut metagenome | biome: human gut; feature: human-associated habitat; material: faeces | place: China | collected 2014 ...
AGCTGTCTTTTTTGAACCTTGCGGCATCGGAGGAGACCTTTGCTAACTCCATTTCAATCCCGCACAAAGGTTATTCCAGCGTCTTTCCATTCCTTAAGATGGGCGCGGACTGCTGCCTCGCAGACACCATCTTTATGAAGTGCCACTGCTGCTTTATAATTGATTCCGTCCATGATTACATGGGCATGACATTCTCCGAACATTGCTTTCGCCTTCTTTTTCTATCTGTTTTTCCAGTTATGCATTTTTTTCAAAAGAAATAAAGACAAGGGAACTGATGAACAACATATACGGGTAAAACAACCTTGGCAGAATATCAAATGCACTGACTGTCTCACCCAGGCCGGAAGCCGCTGAGATGGCAACCAGCATCTGTGCTCCATAAGGAAGAATTCCCTGAAAGATACAGGAAAATGTATCCAGAATAGATGCTGCTTTCTTATTGCTGATTCCGTAGTTTCCTGACATTTCTTTTGCAATTGGATTTGCCATAACAATTGCGACTGTATTATTCGCCGTTGCAATATCCATCAGACCTACCAACAGACCCATGCCAAGGAGTCCGCCTTTTCTCCCTTTAAACACTTTTTTTATCCAATATAGCAGAGCAGCAAATCCACCATATTCTTTGATCAGTGCACAGATAGACGCTACCAGAATGGCAACCATGCTGGTTTCAAACATGCCTGCTGCCCCGTCTCCCATATTTCCAAGCAAATCCGTCGGCACGATCATCCCTGTCGCAATCATGATGATGGAGCCACTTATGATTCCTGTAATCAGTACCAGGAACACATTTAAGCCAAGAATGCCTCCCGCCAGTACCAGTATATAAGGAATGGCCTGTATCAGATGATATTCTTCCTGCACAACTCCGCCACTGTAATTTTTCACAGACAGACTGTAAATAATCACCAGACTGACAATTGCTGCCGGAAGTGCAATGAAAAAGTTTTCCTTAAATTTATCTGTCATCTTACAACCCTGTCCATTACATGCGGCAATTGTCGTATCAGAGATAAAGGACAGATTATCCCCAAACATTGCACCACCCATGACTGTCGCAATACAAAGCGGCAGATCAAACCCCGATGCTCGCGACACGGCTATTCCAATCGGAGTAATTAAAGTAATGGTTCCTACGGAAGTCCCCATTGCAAGTGATACAAAACAACTTACTACAAAAAGCACCACAACCGCAAACTGAGGCGGTATCAGTGACAGAATAAAATATGCCACACTGTTTGCTGATGTTCTTCCAACAACACCCACAAAAATTCCAGCCAGCATAAATATAATGATCATGGTAATAATGTTCGGATCGCTGATTCCAACTCCCATTATTTTCAGTTTATCATTCAGGCTTAATTTCCGGTTTTGCAGACATGCAACAAGCAGTGCAAGCAAAAATATAATCACAACAGGAATTTTGTAAAATCCCATCTCGATATTCAGGCCATATTCAAACAGAATCCCCAGTCCCAGATATAAAACCACAAACACTGCGATAGGCAATAAGGCTTTTGCGTTTCTTTTTTCCATTTCTTAATCCCTCTCTACCCCTTTTATTTATCCCAAACTATACCATGCCATGATACCGCAAATGCCTTAAAAAATCAATGACCCTACTTCCAGTGAATCACTGCTTCCACCGAATCCGTATACTGATCATCAGTGATGGACTTGTAACGGGAGCCGTCATACCAGTCGGTGAAACCGTTGTCAATTTTGTAAATATTTCCAGTTTCAGTGTCCACGATGCGCTCGTAACCCAGGGTGGCATCACTCTGCTTCTGGCTCATGATATCCTGGCTCCGGTTCCGTTTTTCCCAGGAAGACATGATGCTGTCGGACATCTCACTGGCTGACTGGCTGAGAGCCTGGGAGGTAGAGGCCGCCTGATTGCTCTGGGACATGGCAAAGCTCTGGAACTCCGGCGTATAATTAAGACTGCTGAGAACTTTATTCAAAGTAGGCTGCCAGTCCTGAAAGGTTCCCTTTTCTGCACTGAGGACTGTCAGATTATAGACAGAATAATATCCCATTCCCGTGCCCATGGCAAAGGGAACCACATCCGCCGTGAACATTCCTTCTCCCGTTGTGCCATTCTGTGTAAAATCCGCCCGAAGAATGGAGGGGGAAATAGCAACGCTGCTCATTCCCTGAGTACTTTCAAAGCTCTCTGTCACAGAAAAATCTGCAATGTATGGTGTCTGAATATCCGCATAGTCAGCAGTTGCATTCATTGCGTCTGCAAGCTGTGGGAATATTTCAAAGACTCCCTGTGTCGATACATTCGTAAGAATGGGACATTTTCCAAACAAATCACTGGAAAGCGCCATCATCGCCCGGGAATTTTCATCTGAAAATAATGGTTCCATTTTTAGCATAAAGAAAATCTGATTTACCGGATTCTCCGGATCAAAAACATGAATTGCATGAAACATACCGGTGTACATGGCAGAAGATTTCACGCTCCAGCCTTCCGGAATATTCATACTGAATTCTGTACAGCTATAAGGCACCAGCTCCTGAGCAGACGCCAGCGGAACGACTGTCCAGCTGTCCTCTATCGATGCTGCTGTGCTGGAGGCTGTTTGCTCACCCTCTTCTTCATCCGGTGCAGTCACAGCTGCTACGCTTCCTGGCCGTTCAAATACCATCTCTGTATCGGCATTTGCCAGCATCAGCACACCATCCTCCAGCGTATAGAAATCTGTCACATCCTCCATGGTAATACTGCTATCATCCCAGGTCAGATCATAGACCGTCCCGTCATAATCCATGGTTCCGGTACCGTCCTCCAGGAGATCCAGAGTCATGGCAGTTCCCATCTCTTCCAGATCCTCCTTGCCGACAGTCATACCGTTATAGGTCATGCTCACAAGCTCCCATGTTCCTGCCGCAGTGTCTGCGGCAGCAGTCGTTACAGTATCCACTGCGGCATCCGTTCCTACATTTGATGCTGTATCTGCTGCTTCGCCACAGCCGGTCAGTAAAAGCACCGCAAGCAGTAATGTCCCTGCCTTCTTTCCATCTCGTAATCTCATCGCAGACCCTCCTCCGTAAGATCATCCCGTATCACATTCTGAACATTCTTCCAGCCCTCTGTCTCATAACAAGTGTTATTTCTCAACAGGTTTCCGGCTTCAAAATCCAGCGTCCAGACATTTCCGTCCGCCATTTGGAAAGCAAGAGTCTCTCCGGTGTCCATGGTGCGAAGCTCTGTCTCCTCCCCGACGACAAGCTGCTTCAGAGCCTTCATACAGGCATCGATGGTAGCTGCATCGGTAATCTGCCATTCATTATGAGCCTCACCCTCCTCACTGTAGGTAAGTGCTATGGGAGTTTTCACATATTCTGCGATCTCACCCAGGGATATGGCCGGAAACTCCACCGTATTTCCCATTACATCGTCCTTTCCCTTTCCATATCCGTCCACTGTATACCAGGCAGAAGTGCCGGTATGGCTGACCTTCTCATCGTCCTCCACAATCTCATAAAGGTGAATGGTGGTCGTGCCGTCGTCATTTTTCACATATTCCACCTCCGACGCCAGAAAATGATTTTCCTTCAAATAATAAGCACGGGCCATAGCCGCCAGTTCGACACTCTGATAGGGTGCCAGAATGTCCTGCTTTTCCATTGTTGCAGAAGTATCCGGCATCCAGTCGGATGCAAACAGGGTATAGGTTCCTGTCTGAATGTTGTCCGAATCACCTCCGGCCATCAGATCGGTGTTTCGTTCTACCGTCATAACCACCTTTTCCGGATAAAAAACGAAGTCAAATTTCGTAAAGGACGGTGTCAGATCTTCTCCCTGTTCCTGCATCACACGGGTAACTTTCTCGGAAGCTCCTTCCTCTTCTGAAAGCTCCAGATCGTAAATTACTTCCTCATATTCTTCAGACCCCGACTGAAAAAAGCAATGAAGCCGAATATCATTCCGAGTTTCCAGACTCTGACAAAAAGCTTCCACGCATCAGCGAGCTGAACGCAGAGTATGCGATGCTCCTGGAACGAAAGAAAAGTTCCTATGCAGAGTACCGCAAGACCAAATCGGAAATGTGCAAAATAATGTACATTGCATCTGTCACTCTATGTGTGGAAGATATATAATAATATCGAAGCGAATGATGAGAAAGTTCTAAATACAAAAAGAAAGAGGAAGACAAGATGGCAGTATGGAGATTACAGGTGAATACAGGAGGCACAAATGTTGCCGACTATTGCTTGAAAAATCATGTCGCAGCAATGGGATGGAGTCTTCGTGAATTAACCCAGGCAGAACATTCTGGGATACATACGTTTTTGGATTACTGTAATCTGGCAAGAACTCAGTATAAATCATTCGACAGTGTATGCCGCATGGTAGAGGATGTGAAAGAAGGAGACCTCCTATGGATGCGCTCAAAAAATGAAGGAAAGTACTATATTGCGAGAGTTAAGGCGAACAGTACCTGGGTGTTTCGCGAGGATGCAGTACAGATGGATGCAGCGAATCAGTTGACCAATATAGACTGGTATCCAGCTACAGATAAGGCGGATGAAGAATCCGTTCCTGGTGCTGTGGCAACATCATTTATTATGGGTTCAACCATCCAGAGAATTAAGAAAAATGGAGTGGAAGAATACAGTCAGATGTTGTATAACCGTGTCCACAATTCATCGCTGGATCTATTCAATTATCCAGATCCAGCCCTCTCGTTATGTGAGAAGCATTTTTACAGCCTGCTTCAGCCGGAAGATGTTGAGGATTTACTTGCGCTGTGGCTGTATGATACGAAAGGCTATGTCTGCATCCCATCGACAAATAAAATTGCTACGCCAAAGTATGAGTGCGTTTTGGTTGATCCAAATGACCTGAACCGAAAGCATATTTACATTCAGGTAAAGAAGGGTGATGTTGACCTCAATACAGATGACTATTCCAGCCTGAATGGCGAAGTATATTTGCTTACAACAGAAGGAAACGTTCAGAATGCACAGAAATATTCAAATGTGAAAGCAGCAGATCCAACGGTTATCTATGAATTTGCGATCAATCCGGATAAGTCTCATATCATTCCGGAGAATGTTTTATACTGGGTGAAGTTTCTGACAGAAATAGAAAATAATCGGTTGAAGTTTTCTGCGTGTAAAGGAATCATGTTTGATACGAATATCTCGTATTCAGATACAAATGAATCCGAGATGATTCTCGGAAACAAAATAGCGGCATATGGAGATGCCAAACGGTATATCGACAGCTTTCGCAAAGATGACTATGCTCTTTTTTATTTCAAAGGAAGAGGAATTATTGCAGTTGGACAGATAGTTACAGACACACCAACGGAAGTGGGTGATGAAAAATATCATAGTGTCAGAATGATTGTGCCGGAAAATTTCAATGGAGATGTTAAAGCATTGCCTGCTCTTTCTCCGAATGAGATTAAAACAATTTTGAAGCGGAATTTTTATTGGGCATCGACAATCAAAACACCGTTCCTTACAGGAGCACAGGTTGAAATGTTGATTCGTGAACTGAAAAAGAAGCATATCTAACGAGGTGGCAGAAGGGGGAGAAATAAGCAATGCCCTTACAGATTATCAGAAACGATATTACAAAAATGAGCGTTGATGCAATCGTCAATGCTGCCAATACTTCTCTTTTGGGCGGCGGCGGTGTGGACGGCTGCATTCATCGTGCCGCCGGACCGGAGCTGCTTGCAGAATGCAGTACGCTGCATGGCTGCGAAACCGGCAGCGCAAAAATCACAAAGGGATACCGACTGCCCTGCAAATATGTGATCCATGCAGTCGGCCCGCGCTGGCGGGATGGCAAGCATCGGGAGCAGGAGCTTCTGGAATCCTGCTATCGGACATCTTTGAACTTGGCAAAAGAAAATGGTTGTCAGTCGGTGGCCTTTCCACTGATTTCCTCCGGCATTTACGGCTATCCGAAAGACCAGGCTCTGAAGGTTGCAGTCGATACCATCAGTACATTCCTGCTGGAAAATGAGATGATGGTCTACATCGTTATCTTTGACCGGAAGGCATATCAGCTTAGCGTAAAACTGTTTGCTGATATCGCGGCGTACATAGATGACCGGTATGTGGAGGAACATACCGACAGACGGGCAGAACAGAGGCGGCGGCTCGAAGCATTGTCAGAGGAATCCTGTTTTGAAGCTGCACCTGCCCCGCTGCCGTCCGAAGCAATCTGTAAATCTTGCAGCAGTCAATCCTTGGAAGAGGCACTGGGACAGATTGATGAGAGCTTTTCAGAAATGCTGCTGCGGAAGATTGACGAAAGCGGCATGACGGATGCCCAGTGTTACAAGAAGGCAAACATTGACCGGAAGCTCTTCTCGAAGATCCGTTCGGATAAATTCTATAAGCCATCCAAACCTACAGTGCTGGCATTTGCCCTGGCTTTGGAACTGCCGCTTGCCCAGATGCAGGAGATGCTGGGTAAGGCAGGCTTTACCCTTTCCCATTCGAGCAAATTCGACATCATTGTAGAATATTTTGTCGAACGGGGAAACTACAATGTGTATGAAATCAACGAGGCACTGTTTGCTTTTGACCAGAGTTTGATCGGAGCATAAGGACAAAGAAATGTCGCTTTCCATGCGACCACTCCACAAAAGAAAATCGCTATACTATGGCTGTAAGGTACGAAACCGAGCAGCCATATGCGCGTGTAATGAGCCAAAGTTCGAGCTTGCTCGAAACCTTGGCGAATACCGCGACAGCGAGCCCGCAAGGGCGAGATTTTGGGAGGACAAGCATATGAGAAAGAATTTAACAGAGCTCGTTTTTATCTTAGACCGCAGCGGTTCCATGAGCGGATTAGAATGGGATACCATCGGCGGTGCGATTCATCACATTGGAAATGTTCATAAGTACGCAAGATCGGAGGATGTGCCGGAACACACCATGTTTGTAATCACTACGGACGGAATGGAAAATGCCAGCCGCCGGTACAACAGCGAAAAAGTGAGGCAGATGATCGAGCGGCAGAAAGCGAAATACGGTTGGGAGTTTTTGTTCCTCGGTGCTAATATTGACGCGGTAGAGACCGCAAGCCAGTTCGGAATCGGTGCAGACCGTGCAGTCAACTATCAGTGCGACAGCGAAGGAACTGCGTTGAATTATGAGGTGGTCAGCGAAGCAATCAGCTCTGTCCGGTACAGTGCCCCGCTGAGCGCAGACTGGAAAAAGCGTATAGACGAGGACTACAAAAAGCGTGGAGGCCGCAAGCACAAGTAAATGTTTTTTGAAGCCGGGGTGATGATTCACTCCGGTTTTTTGGAAGAACTTTCGATTGATTTTGTTCGTTTCTTGGAGTAGAATATAAATGAGAAATTTTAACTTGCTGCGAGTGACTTTAGACATCGAAAAAGAGGTTCCGTATGGATTTCATGACGATTAAGCAGGCTTCTGAAAAATGGGGCATCTGCACAAGGAGAGTACAGACATTATGCACGGAAGGGCGAATTGATGGTGCCGAGCGTTTAGGCCATCAGTGGGTCATTCCTATCAACGCTGAAAAGCCGAAGGATGCCAGAATCAAAAGCGGCAGATACATTAAAACAAAATCCGGAAATGGAGAGAACGAAGATGGAAAGAAAACCGTATAGTGCTGGAGCCGTGAAATTTTCGTTCTGGTTCATGGAATTTCGGAAAACCGTGCAGCTTTTGAGCGAGGGTAAGAGCTTTGCAGATATTAAAAAGTTGAATGAAGAGACAAACATCTATGGTGCACCGACAAAACTACGAGCGCAGCAGATTTATTCTACCGTAACAGCCCGTATCAAGACATTAGATGAAAGCTTTTATCCAATCTTTCTGAGCAGTGATCTTGCTACACAAAAATTATTTGTGCTGACGGCGGCTCTTTTGCATGACACGCTATTCTTTGATTTTGTGTATGAAGTAGTGCGGGAAAAAATGATTCTTGGTTCCGATGAGCTGACTGATGCGGATATCCGGATATTCTTCAAAAATAAGCAGGAACAGAGTGAGAAAGTGGCTTCTTTTCAAGACTATACGCTGCACCGCCTCGGCTCCTGCTATAAAACGCAGCTTTATGAAGCAGGACTTTTAGAAAGCAACCGGGCAAACAGCACAAGAAAAATACTGAAGCCAATTCTTGATATTGCATTTGAACATTGGCTTTATGACCATGATCTTGGCATCATGGTAAAAACACTGACGGGGGTAAGATGAAATGGACAAGGTGAATTTCTCCGCAGGAGAAAGAGAGGGTGGCCTGGGCCATTTAAGCCAAAGACTGGATGAGATGGAGCTTGCAATCCATAAGCCGTCTTTCCGAAAAGGAACAGGCCGCGCAAATGAGGTCAACTATTGGGTGTTTGATTATCCACCGGAAAAGGAACTGGAAGTTCGGGAGCGTGTAGAGTATCTGAAAAATAAGAACGACCGGGGCGATGATGATTTTGAGCTTGTGGTCTTTGACCTGTATGATATCATCATTGACTTTTTGGAAAAGAAGAACTTCATGGAAAAGTGCTATGACTTTGAAAAAAAGCGAGGAATCGAGCGTATCGTCAAGGCAGTGACCAACTCCATGAAGGTGAATGACGATGACAGCCTGATCGTGCAATATATCAAAGAACATACGCCGGAGAATGCAGTCGTGTTCCTAACCGGTATCGGCAAGTGCTATCCGATTTTGCGCTCCCACAAGGTGCTTAACAACTTGCACCAGGCGTTTGTGCGCTGCCCGGTCGTGATGTTTTTTCCGGGAACCTATAATGAGCAGGAGCTGATTCTGTTCAATGAGATTAAAGACGATAACTATTACCGGGCATTCCGACTGGTAAAGTAATGGATGGAGGAAACTGTTATGCAGATCAAGGACATGTTCCGAAAGAAAATTGACCGTGAGATACAGGGCGTTATCATTGTCGGTCAGGGTGAAGAGACAAATGTAGCGCAGGAGCTGGAAGAGTATGTTGTGACCCGTGAGCTTCAGCGTCATTTTGCGGATTTCTTTGCAGCATATAAAAAAGGTATTCAGGGAACCACACCGAAAATGGGTGTCTGGATTTCCGGCTTCTTTGGAAGTGGTAAATCTCATTTCCTGAAAATCCTGTCCTATCTGCTTCAGAATAAACAGGTCGGAGACAAACATGCCATCGACTACTTCATTGAGGATCAGAAGATTACCAATCAGATGGTGCTGGCAGATATGCAGCTGGCGGCAAACACCCCATCGGACGTAATTCTTTTCAACATTGATTCCAAAAGCGATTCTAATGGCAAAGAAAATAAAGATGCCATTGTGAACGTATTCCTGAAGGTCTTCAATGAGATGCAGGGCTTCTGCGGCTCCATGCCTCACCTTGCTGACCTGGAGCGCAGGCTTTCCGAGGAAGGTCGTTTTGAAGAGTTTAAGGAAAAGTTTGAAGAAGAGTATGGCGATCCGTGGGAAAGCTCTCGTCAGGACTTCGATTTCATTCAGGATTCCGTTGTCGATGTTCTTTCTGACATGGATTTCATGAGCGAATCAGCTGCCCGTAACTGGTGCGAGAAAGCAACCGAGAGTTACCAGATCAGCATTGAGGATTTCGCCAAGCGTGTAAAGTCCTATATTGATAAAAAAGGTAACAACCACCATGTTGTTTTCCTTGTGGATGAGATCGGCCAGTACATTGGTGATGATTCCAAACTGATGCTGAACCTTCAGACAGTGACGGAAGAACTGGGCAAGGAGTGCATGGGCAAGGCTTGGGTAATCGTAACGAGCCAGCAGGATATCGACTCCATTACCAAGGTGAAGGGTAACGACTTCTCCAAGATTCAGGGACGTTTCGATACCCGTCTTTCTTTGTCCTCTGCCAATGTGGACGCTGTTATCAAAAAGCGTATTCTGGATAAGACAGAGACCGCAGCACAGAGCCTGCGTCTGCTCTATGACCAGAAAGCAACCATCATCAAAAATCTGATTGTCTTCAACGACAGCGTGGAGAAAAAACTGTACGCCAACGCAGAAGACTTTGCAGAGGTTTATCCTTTTGTTCCGTACCAGTTTAATTTGCTTGCCAGCGTGCTGACCAGCATCCGTACCCACGGTGCATCCGGCAAGCACCTGTCCGAAGGTGAACGTTCCATGCTGGCTCTGTTCAAAGAGTCTGCCATGCAGCTGATGGACGATGAGATGGGGGCAATCGTACAGTTCTATCGGTTCTATGATGCATTGGAGAACTTCCTCGACCACAGCCACAGCAGCGTGATCATCCGCGCTTATGATAACAGCTACATCAACCCGGAAAAGAAGGAAAAAGATGTCTTTGCCATCAATGTGCTGAAGACCCTTTTCCTGATTAAATATGTTCTGGAGATCGAAGCCAACGTGGACAACATCGTGAGCCTGATGATTACCAGCATTGACGATGATCGTATTTCTTTGAAGGCACAGGTGGAGGATGCACTGAAAGTGCTGATGCGCCAGATGCTGATCCAGAAGAATGGCTCCATCTATGTATTCCTGACCGATGAGGAACAGGAAATCAACAACGAAATCGAAAAAGAAAATGTGGAGATGCCGGAGGTCATCACGAAGATTGCGGAGATGATCTATGAGGACATTTTCTCCAGCAAGAAGTATCAGTATCCCAGCTTTGGTGGACGGTATGCGTTCTCCTTCAATCAGGCAGTGGATGACCGCCCCTATAAGGCAAACCAGAATTATGATATCGGCCTCCGTGTGCTGACCCCGTGGTATGAGGGCGGCACCGATGATGGTACGTTGCGCCTGCTCTCTGGCCAGGGCAAGGAAGTCCTTGTGGTTCTGCCGAACGATGATGCGTTCCTGACGGAAATGCGGGCATACTTGAAAATTGAGCGGTTCCTGCGCAAGAATACTTCTGTGCAGCTTGCCAAGTATGAGACCATTAAGGAAGCAAAGCGCGTGGAGATGCGGGAACGCAACGGTAACGCCAAGCTTTATCTGACGGAAGCTCTGAAAGAGGCTACCATCTATGTCAATGGCGATGTGCTGCACACCTCCGGCAAGGAAGTAACCAGCCGTATCAACGAGGCTATCGGTAGACTGGTGCAGACGGTTTACCACAAACTGTCCTACATTGACGCAGCGATGGGCGAAGCAGATATCCGGAAGATGTTCAAGACCAGCAACCAGCTGTCGTTGGCACTGGGAGATACCGGTGAATCCAATGTTCACGCACTGGATGATGTGCTGCAATTTGTGGCAGGCAATTCCCGGATGCACATGAAAACTTCTATGAAAACCATCAAAGATCGCTTTATGAAAGCACCCTATGGCTTTGTAGAAGATGACATCCATTGGCTGGTGGCACGGCTCTTTAAGCGAGGAGACCTGTCCTTTACGGTCAACGGTGAGAGCGTCAATCTGAACAACCGCTCCGAAGAAGAAATTATCGGCTACATCACGAAGAAGCAGTTCGTGGATAAGCTGCTGACGGAAGTGCGCGTCCGTGTGCCGGAAAACCAGAAAAAGGCTGTTCGCACCGTGATGAAAGAGCTGTTCAAGGTGGCACCGCCTGCCGATGACGAAGATACCATCATGAAAAACTTCCAGCATTACTGCGAGAATCGAATCACTGAGATTGAGCGGCTGGAACCGAAATATGAGAATTATGCCTATCCAGGAAAAGAACTTCTGGAAAAGGGCAAGAAGCGGCTTTCCGCACTGGTGCAGATTCAAGCACCGCTGGAATTCTTTAAGACCGTATTTGACGAGCAGGACGATCTGATGGATTTTGGCGAAGACTATGAGCCTATCCGTGATTTCTTTGGCGGTGAACAGCTGACTATCTTCACCCGTGCGTTGGATATGCTGAATATCTACGAGGACAGTAAGACCTACATCGTGGATGCAGAACTGGAAGACGTGGTGGCCAAGATGCGCACCATCGTCCGGATGGCGAAGCCCTACAAGGAAATTCCGAAGCTGCCGGAGCTGCGCGAGAAGTTTATGAACTGCTATATGCGCATTCTGGAAGAGCAGGCAGAGCCGGTCAAGGATTCCATCAATCAGGATCGGAACCGCGTCTTTGAAGTGCTGAACACCAAGCCCTATAAGGATGCGAAGTTCAACCGTTATCTGGAACTGTTTAAGGAGATCATGGACGGTGCGGAGCACTGCAACAATGTTTCCACTCTGCGAAGCTTCGCAGATAAGGCGGAGGCACTGAAGCTGCGCCTGCTCAATGAGATGAACGCAGAGGACATTCGCCTTGCGAAGGAGGCAGCGGCAAAGGCCGAGGCAGAGCGTAAGCGTCAGGAAGAAGAGGCGGAAAAGCGCGGCGAGACCGTGAAACCGGCAGAAAAGGTGGCAGAACCGCAGCCGGTATATAAGGTGCGCACCACGAAGAATGTTTCCATCAAGACGGTTGCCAAGACTGCATCGTGGCGGTTGGAGAGTAAGGACGACGTTGATAAATACCTTGCCGCATTGCGTGAAAATCTGCTGAAAGAGATGGACGAAGATACCATCGTCAATATTGAATTATAGTAACTGTGCAGTAGGTCTGCGCATTCACTGCGCTGACCGTACAAAAACATGGGCTTGCAGGCAAAAATCCCATTGCCGAAGGCAATTTTCGATGGATTTTTGCTCGTAACTGTGAGGGTACGGAACAGTTACGAACTATAAATGACAGGAGGATTGGCTCCATGAACAAGACAGCCATAAAGAATTTTGCGATCTGGGCGCGGAATAAGCTGATTGCAGATGTTAGCTATGATGCCCGCCTGATCGGTATTACGGAGGACGGCATTGCAAAGCCGTTGCCGCAGAGCTTCGGCGTCACTCAGTTCTTCGATATCGGCACCGCAGAACCGTATTCGATTTCCGGCGAGGCCGTGCGTCAGCGTGACAAGCTGATAGAGGTTATTCAGCAGAAGGAAAAGGATACCGACTACAAAACCGCATATCAGTATGTGATCGAGGAGGTTGCCTATACATGGTTTAACCGCCTGATCGCCATCCGTTTCATGGAGGTCAATGACTATCTGCCTTCCCATATCCGGGTGCTTTCTTCCGAGAGCGGAAAGCTGGAGCCGGATCTGGTCACAACACCGTTTGACGCAGAGCTGCCCTTTACTGCGGAGGAAGAAGCTCAGATTTTTCAGCTGAAGCAGGACAACAAGCTGGACGAGGTGTTCCGCATCCTGTTCCTGAAACAGTGCAATGCCCTGAACGAAATTCTGCCGGCTCTGTTTGAAAAGACAAAGAACTACACCGAGCTGCTGCTCAGTCTGTCCGTTATTGACCAGGATGGCGTAGTCTATCATCTGATCCACGATATCCCGGAGGATGACTTCAATATCGAGCGCGGCGGTCAGGTGGAGATCATCGGCTGGCTGTACCAGTATTACAATACCGAGCCGAAGGCCGCTGCATTTGCCAAGAACGGTAAGATCACCAAAGAGGAAATCCCTGCTGTAACCCAGCTGTTTACCCCGGACTGGATCGTCCGCTACATGGTGGAGAACAGCCTTGGCCGTCTGTGGGTGGAAGGACACTCGGATAGCGGCCTGAAAGAAAACTGGAAATACTATCTGGAAGAGGCACAGCAGGAGCCGGAGGTGCAGGCAAAACTGGCAGAAATTCGTAAAGAGTACGCCGCACTGAATCCGGAAGACATCAAGCTCATCGATGAAGCAGTTGCGTAAATGATACGGTGTGCTTTTAGGCACTTCGTTAAGGTGTATCAAATATAAAGTCTTTACTTGCCTTCTGACACCGAGGGGTGTGCAGAGGGTTTTATTTTTTGTCCGCAGACCGCCGTGCTGCCTGCGATTACGGCTTCGAGGGTGTGCATCCTATAAATTTTGCATACGCTCATAACGAAAAGTCCTGTCCCGTAACGATTGACAAAACACTTCGTTATGAGGGTGTGCAGATTGTCGATTGTATCAATTATCGATGAATCCCCTTGACTTTTCTGCCTTTTAGAGTGATGTATGGACACTACAACTCGGAAGGAGGAATAGCAGTTGTTTGAAACTGAAGTCGAGTACAGGCTGGCGAAGTGGATTCTCGCCGGGATGAAGCAGGACGGCGTTATCAGCGACAGCGAGATGCAAAAAGCCTGGAAGAAAATAGCCGAACACTACAATCCGCCGTTCTTGGAGGTCGATGTTGTCGGCGGTGTTATAGGGGATGGGGTGACTGTGGATGAAAGATAGAATCATCACGGAAATCGCTCCGTTGCCAAAGCCAGCAACCTTTAAGGAAAGTGCCAAGGCGATCCTTCGTGTGGCAGCTTACGCCAGGGTTTCCACTGACCATGAGGATCAGCAGTCGAGTCTTGCGGCACAGACCGAATACTATGAGAAAAAGATATCGGAGCATCCCGGCTGGCAGTTTGTCAGGGTGTATGTGGACGATGGTATCTCCGGCTTGCGGACAGAACGCAGGGAGGGATTCAACCGTATGATTGCGGACTGCCTTGCCGGAGCCATTGATTTAGTGCTGACAAAATCCATATCAAGGTTTGCCCGCAATACGGTCGATTCCGTCTCGACAATCCGAAAGCTGAAAGAGAAAGGAATTGCGGTCTATTTTGAGAAGGAGAACATCTACACGATGGACTCAAAGGGCGAATTCCTGCTTACCATTATGAGCAGTCTCGCACAGGAGGAATCGAGATCAATCTCCGAGAATGTTACCTGGGGACAGCGCAAGCGGCTGGCAGACGGTAAAACAAGTCTCGCCTACAGCCGTTTCCTCGGATACGACAAGGGCAAGGAAAAATACGAAATGGTCGTGAATGAGGAACAGGCCGTGACCGTTCGCAGGATATTCTTTATGTTCCTGCAGGGATATACGGCGCACTCGATATCAAAGGTACTGACCAATGAGGGCGTTACAACGCCGTGCGGAGGTACCGTGTGGTATGCGAGAACAATCCAAAGCATCCTGCAAAGCGAAAAGTATAAAGGGGATGCGCTGCTACAGAAGGAATTTACCGTAGACTTCCTGACACGAAAGCTGAAGAAAAACGAGGGAGAGCTTCCTCAATACTACGTCAAAGAAGACCACGAGCCAATCATCAGCCCGTGGCTTTTTGATTATGTGCAGAAACGGCTGAAGGAGCGCGGTGAAGTTCCCGGTCGCTATAGCGGAGTCACTGTCTTGAGCAGCAAACTCGAATGCGGCGTATGCGGTTCTATGTACACGCCGAGGCCGTGGCATTCGACCAGTTATAACAATCTTGTGTGGCAGTGCCGCAATCGGACAAAGAAGGGACCGAAATGCCCTACAATCAATGTTTATGACAGGCTGCTCCATTTCGTCATCCACGATGTTGCGCGGAACGCCGCTTTCAAGAGAGGAGTTACACAGACTGTTGCGGATATTGTGATTGCGGTTGTCGGCGAAGAAAGAGCGGAAAATGTGCGGCAATGGGTATGCGGCTTCCAAAAGAAAAACGCTTGGAGGATGCTGTCCGATGATGACGATCTGGCGATGGTTCTCCAGCGCATTACGGTAATGCCTGACAGGAAACTCAAGATACGGTGGTTGGATGGGAAACAGACCACCTGTCTCTTACCGAAATACTATCCAACGAAAGGGATTGAAGATTATGATGACAAATAACGAAAAAGAGATGATACGGGAACTGCGGATGCAGGGATTGGGCTACGGCAAGGTGGCCGAGCGGATGGGGCTGAATTTGGAGACGGTTAAGTCGTTCTGCCGCCGCCATGGTCTTCGCGGCGAAGGCAAAACGCTGGCGGGACTCCCAGACGCAAAATTCAAGTATGTGTATTGCAAGAACTGTGGTACGGAAATCAAGCAGGAGCCGAAACGTAAGAAGAAGCTATTCTGCTGCGATGCCTGCCGTAATCACTGGTGGAAGGAACATCCGTATATGATCGACCGAAAAGCCTACTACGATTTTACCTGTCCGAACTGTGGTAAAGAGTTCAGAACCTATGGGAACAGCAAGCGGAAGTATTGCTGCCATGAATGCTACATCGCTCATCGCTTTGGATAAAGGCGTGAGACAATAATTCAGAGTGCCAAAAGCTCAAGCTTTGGCACTCTGAATGGCACTCTCGAAGCGTTTCTTGTTCCATCAATGGAACAGAAAAAGGACTTCCAGCAATTGTGCCGGAAGTCCCTTTGAATCCACTATGCTTGATTTTTGTGTAAAGTTCTTTTATTCACAAAGAGAATAGATTTTCGGCATACCGCCAGAATCTATCACTTTGCCTATTTCAATCAGCCCAAAAACGATCAATGCTCTAACATAAATGTAAGGGGTATCTGTATCAGGATATAAGACCTTTACATATGGAGCAAGGTCATCAAACGAACCGACACTGTAATTGCTGCCATTGCTGTCAGAGACAGCGTATGTGGAGGGGTCAAATTTACCATAGAAATTTTTCACGGCATATGCAAAAGCGAACTTGGCGGCAGAGGTTCCGTGGTCGAATTTTCCTGTTGCAACCAGTTTGTCAGCTACATCGTTAGCCGCTTTTGATAAGCGGAAATTTGTTATATCGTTCATATCTGTCACCTCCGGTTATTGCAGTTCTATAGATGTATGGAAAGAGCCATACTTTCTCAGACGATACTCTTTTTTGAGGGTGCTTCCTAAAACTTGTCTGGCAGTCTGCCCATCAATCTCATCAGTATACGCCAGGAGAATAATCTGATCGGACATCAATGGCAGAGCCTTCGTTATGTTTTTTTTGTGGGTTGGGTCAAGACGTCCAAAAGGAGAGTCCATTATAATGGGACCACTTAAGGGCGCATTTTTGTGTAAAGCACCTATCAGCGATAGAGCCACAATATGCTCAAAGCCAGCAGAACGGAACGGTATTATTTCGCCGGAACGGTGCTGGATGGAGAGACCGTAGTTATCATTGATTCTCAGTGCGGTATAGTCAGGATCGCTGCTGATGTTACAGAAAAGCTCCGTAGCATCTCGTTCAACCTCTGTCTTCAGTTTGTCACGATAAGCGGCGATACCATCGTTAAACAACTGATGTAGTGCTGCACAGATTTCAACTTTTTTCACTGCGAGATTCAAATCTGCATCTGATGTGCCAGCTTTCCGAACTTTTTCTTCAAGGCTTGCCAAGGCGATGTCTGCCTCTTTTATTTTATCCTTAGTTGCCTGAATGCCTTCCTTGAGATTTTCAATCTTCGAGTAGCATTTAGCCAAGCTCTGTGCGTTCTCTTTTGCAGCAGCGGTAAGGTCACTTACATTTCCATAGCGGCTAATCTCGTCTCGTAAATCTTTGAGTTGACCTTTTGCATCGTCAATTTGTACTAAGAGATCGGCCAACTGGTCTTCATAAACCTTCAGAACCTGGGCATCTGTAGCACTCTGCATACTTTCCAGAGAAGCCTGCCGAATTTGAAGAACTTTCATGCGTTCGGTTTCTTCAGGAGACAGTCCGCCAAATTCTCCCGGTTCTTCTTCAAGTCGCTTTTTTAGTGCAGATACATGAGCCTCGTCTACATCCTGGTCGCAGCAATCACAATGATGCGTTTCTACGATGCGCTGAATGTAACTCATCAGTCGTGTAGCCGACTCATGGGTACTGTGCTTTTGTTGAAGCGCAGATAATTCAGATTTTACCTGAGATAGAATTTCAGAGGTTTGCTTTCCAATCACATATCTCCAGATATCTTTTGTCGCAACAACAATTGACTGCAAAAGGCCATCGCGCGTGGCTTCTTTTGCGGCAATATCGCTCTCCAAATGTTCCATGTTCTGAATCAATGCTCTTAGATGTTCATTCTGTTTTCCTTCGTCCTCGAGTTTTGCCCTGAGATTTTGTGCCTCCTCGTATGCTGCTTGAAGTCGCGTCAGTTCTTTGGTTTGCTCGTCCTTCTTGGCCGTTTCCGATTCAATCTGTGCTGCATATTTTTCTGTCTGCTTATTCGCTTGAGCTGCTTTTGTTTGCTCTTTCCGGTATTCTCCAAGTACAAACGAAGTATCGTTTGCAGCATTTGTCAGAATAGGAACGCCTAAAATCGACTCGATGGATTTCTTGATTTTCTCACCGACAGAGGTCTCGTCTTTCACAAGCTCTTCGTATTCCTGTAACAATTCGCCATCAAACAGGAAGAAACGGGAGACTTCCTCTGGCATTATCATGGCAAGTTCATGCTCTTTGTTGGGAGGGAAATGCCCATCGACCTTCAGAAAAACATCCTGAACATAGTCATCGTTCTTGGACGGAACAGTTACACCGGCACGAACGCTATATTGACGGGTGAGTTCATATTTCTTTCCGTCGTGGAGCATTCTCAATACAACCTTAAAGTCGTATTTGCCCGATTTCATTCCTTCACGGTTTACAAGTTTTAGAATATCATCTACCGTTTCATGGCGGTATTGGAATCTTCCGAACAAGGCATAACGGAAGAGATTCAAGAGCGTGGTTTTACCATGCCCATTGTCTCCCCAAATAAGGGTAACACCATCACCGTCACCGAAGTCGATTGTCTGCTCACCTTCGTAAGGACCAAAATTATTGATGGTCATACTTGTAAATTTCAACATAACGAACAGCCCTCCTTATTAAACGGTAACCGTTTTCAGAAAATCGTCTATGACTTTCTGCGCATCATGCCTTGCCTTTGTCCTATCATCCTGAGATGAAAATTCCGCATTTACGATCTCTTGAATCAGCGTTGCAGGTATTTCGGGATGCTGCTCGGCTCTAATCTTTTCCAATACGGAAATCAGTTCATTGATTTCGATGTTAGTCATTGTCATCATCCTCCTCTATTCCGGTGTTTTGTAAGCTGTTATAGTCGATTTGGTAATCAACGGCTATATTTTTTAAATCAGTAACGCAGGCGGGGTTTTCTGCACCTAAACCAAACTCGATAGCTCTTGATAATTCGCCGATAATGATTGACATAGACTTTGGCGTTTCTTCGGTTTCAACTACTGGAACAGTAATCGCATCATAAAGATGGGCGAAGAGCTTACCGGGTGAGTTTCTTAGGATTCTACCTCTACGCTGAATGAATTCTCGTGGATTCTGTGAAGATGCAAGAATAAGGGCGTGTGTGGTAGAAGGGATATCGACACCTTCATCCAAGCATTTAATGGAGACCAAGACACCACCGTTCTTTGAAAAATAGCGTAGCGTCTCATCTCGATCGCCTTCCATATCTGCATAGTATTCAAATGCATCAAAGCCGGCATTAATCGCTCCGTTTAATACCTTTTTCAACTGCGTAATATTATCGCAATAGATAATCCAGCTTTGCCCTCCCACATATTCTCTAAGCAAGAGATTAATAGCCAGCGGGACTTTACCGGAGGCGTTTTTAACAATACGCGCTCTGTTAATCAATAATTGCTTTAAGCGAGTATTGGAAGTAATGCTTGTATCTGCATTTCCGTTAGATTTCATACGAGCCATAAGCTGACTTATCTGTTTTGTTACATCATTCCATTCTTCTTGTTCCTTTTGAGTTAGAGTAATGGTCAGCGGGTTATAAAAATACTTTGTTAAAACGCCGCTTTTTATTGCGTCATCCAATGTATAAGGTGGTGGTACAAGACCGCCAAAATAATCAAAGAGTGCCGCTGTTCCTTCGGGGTCTCCATATCTGCGTGGCGTGGCAGATAAGCCCAATCTTGCGCCTGTATCTATATTCAACGCATTGCGTCTCCGAGGACTGCCCAATCTATGTACTTCGTCAGCCACGACAAAAAGATGCTTACCTTGAGATACATTTTTCACAAAATCTTCTGAACAGGCTGTATCCATAGTTGCAAGGATAATGCGATGGGTTGAACCACCATCACTTGTCCAAGACGATAAGGTGCCAGGCTTTTTCCATTCGTTATTGTTATCTCCACAAAGCAGATAGTAGATTTTATCTTCGAGCAAAGTTTCTCTTAATTCTCGATCCCATTGTTTAAGAAGGTCTCTTGATGGAACTAAAACCAGCACGACTTCATTTCTCTTAAAAGCATCGTGGATCGCACACATAGCAGTAAAAGTTTTTCCGCTGCCTGTGGCGTGTTCAAAAATACCTCGGCGATTATTCTTTACCCATGTTTCGAGTGCGTTTACCTGGTGAGGACGGGGCGTCCTACTGCCGATATGGTTACTGGGCTTCCATTTTTTTGCCTTGCTTTCCTCAACATGGATTTCGTCCAGCAATTCGTGCCATTTTACTCCCTCGGATTTCGTACGCAGTATTTCTTTAGAGGCATTCGGAAATTGGTACACAATGATGCCGGGAACGGATTCTGACCATAGTTTTTCAAAAAAGACGGAGGCGTCATCAACTCGTTCCGCATCGCGGCTATCGAGCCAGTTTGGAAATACATCAATGGATTCCATGTTTCCATCAGAAGATAGTCCTTTGTATGTTTCGTTCATTGAACCGCGGAAGCCTACTTTATTACCTTCGGAATCTGTGAAAATGCCAACCTTATCATGGAACAGTCTCCTTGCGTTCGGTGACTCACTGCCAGTCGGTACGGCGATTTTTACATCGATGATACCCTTTGAAATCATATATGCCAACAATTTTGCTGGAGCGGTTAAAAACGGGTCATCAAATAAAGCCTGCACTTCTCTTGCAAGCGATTCTGCCAGCAGTTCATCATTTTTAGCAGAATAGCCATTGGCTAATGCAGAGGCATCTTCATCAGATACATAAGGCGAGCATATCAATCGCATCTTACCGTTGTTTTCGATAAACTCCCGTAAAGCATTCCAGGCAATAATGTAGATTGTACTTCCAAAATACCCGGAGATTCTATCGTAATGGTTTGAGTTCCTCATGCAAGGGAGATAAAACATCTCGGCTATATCATGCTCGGCTTTATTATATGAAGTTAAATAGACCTGTTCCCTAAGTCCCATAATCAGCCTCCAAGCAACTCTTCGTGCATTATATCCATACGGCGAATTATTGCATCATACAAGTATTGCGGTCGGGCACAGACGATCCTTTCATTGTTATTCCTGACTGTTTCAGATACCTTCCTACAAAGGGATTCAACAATCACATCTGCTTTAACTTGCATATTTCCGCTATATGCAAAATCGCTGTGCTTATCTGCGTCCCAAAAAGCAAATGAAACATCGTCCCCGTCTCTTACCAATGCACCTATGATGGGCAGTCGTCCATCGGAGTAATCAAGTTGCCCGCGTTCTCCGCGTTGCTGACCGGGGAGTATCACTTGTATTTTATATTCATCTAACGCACGACCACCAGGCGGATTTGTGCAGTTCCAGAGATATACACGCAAGCGTAAATTTCTGGGCTGTAAATCCACAAGAAGAGGAGAAGTGGATGTATCGCTGTGCCATACGACATGATCCCCCAGCCCTTCAACAAAAATGGTATTCAATGCTTGTTTACTAAGCCTCTTGCCCTTTGCCATCATCATTACCTCCAGCAATAGAGCGAAGTCGAGAGTTCGCCTGTGCTACATATTCTTCCACAACATCAAATCCTGCAAAACGGCGTCCAAGAGAAAGTGCCGCATATCCCGTTGTGCCGCTTCCCATCCAGGGATCAACGACCAAGTCATTTTCTTCTGTCGTGGCCTTGATGTATTTCTCCGGCAGATATAATGGCTGTGTCGCAGGGTGATCATCTATACGAGCCGAGACTCCGCCGCTAATAATGTTTTTTGGTAATGCTCCCAGAGGATTTGGAGCAATTCTTTTGTTTTTGCGGACATAGGTGTTTCCGTTTGACCGCGGCTTATATTCATATGACTCGTATGTTTGAACACTATGCGACTCATATGGCCTTCGAATTGCATCAAGGTTTATGCTCCATTTTGGAGATTTTGAGAACCACAGGTTCTGTTCATAAGCATCCTGACAAGCCACGCGCAGTCCCGTTGGTGCAGGATTTTCCTTTATCCAAATTTCTATGTCAACACAATGAAGTCCCCATGTCTCTTCCATTTCTATTGCGAGTTTTTCTATTACCAAAGAACGTTTTGAGGCCACCTTAGCTGTGGATTTTTCTCTGTTTGCCTTGACATTAATCACGATGAAGCCATCATCACGGAGTTTTCGGCAAGCAGCGTCAAGGAACGGTGTCATTTTTTCAATATACTCAGATGAACGCCATACTCCATATTCACGCTCAGCATTTGGATATGGAGGTGAGCCATAAACGAGTTTTATTGATTTGTCTGGCAACAGAAGCATTCCTTCAGCGCCATCGATTTGCCGAACGCTGTATTTGTGTTTATTTATCTCCTGTAGCATCGTTCTCGTCCTCTTCGCGTAAGTTTTTTTCATACTCCAATCGCAGAGCCGCAAGCCTACAATAGTCTGAGTTGGCATCAATTCCAATCCATACACGGTTGAGCCTCTGCGCTACAGCAGCAGTAGTGCCGGAACCGGAAAACGGGTCAAGAACAACATCTCCCTCGGCACTTCCGGATAGAATAAAGAATTCAGCGAGTTTTTCCGGGAATCTTGCGGGATGACCAATTCCGTGTTCCTTACAAAGTTTCATGAAATAGTCATTGCTGCTTGTGTTTGCTATTTCAATAACAGTTCCTGGGTCAGAGCCACCATTATCCGTCCAAGTTTTCTCACAGTCAAAATTATGCGTGCTTGGACGGGTGTTTTGGTTTCTATCCCCTTTGCCTTTGCCTTGGAGATACTTCTGCATATCCTTGCTGTATGGCTTCCTTATAGGGTCCATATTGAATTCCCAAGAATCGCCTTTTGCGAACCAAAAGCAGTACTCGTGTGATTTTTTCGTCCTCCCATAACCACCTCTTGAGTAAACATTGGGAGGAGTTGCTGGATTGTACCAAATATAATCTCGGACAAGATGGAATCCGACATCTTTACACAGTTTCAGCAATAGTTCAAAAACATACAAATGCTGATAGTTGTCCACAACCTTATCGCTTATATTCAAAATGAAACTGCCGTCTTCCTTGAGGACACGGTAGATTTCTTTTGCTTTTGGAATGAACCAATTGACATATTCGTCCGGGGGAATCGTCCCGTCAACATCTCCATAATCTCGTTTATCTGCATATGGAGGTGAGGTGAGAACAAGGTCTATGCTTGAGTCCGGCATGGTCTTTAGAATAGCCTCGCAGTCACCACATATAAATTTTTCTCGAAACGTGTTTAGAGTTCTTTTCTTTGCCATTATTGATTACACCTTTTCATCTTCTTCGTTATCAGATTGATCTTCGCCAGCAAACGATACTTCCATTATGTCTGAAATATCACATTTTAGAGCATCGCATATTCGGAGAAGGACATCAGTTGTTAGGTTCTCGTTTTTTGATAACTTCGCCATTGATGCTGTACTAATACCTGTAGCTTCTCGAAGGTCTTTTTTCTTCATATCTTTATCAATTAGGAGTTTCCATAGTTTTTTATAACTAACAGTAGACATTCCATGCTCCTTTCGCTTTGCAGATACATAATTCAAAAAACTTATCGTGAAATTTTGCTTTGCGTTCGCATATTAGTATAACGGATTTTGAAGCGTATGTCAATGCCCTTGGGGAGGTCCGACCGTTTCGTTCATAAAAATTTTACACCTCTGGAGTTTGCGATCCTCTTGACTTTGACAGAAAAAGACCGTATAATAATGTTAGCTGTGTGGCTTACGGCTTACAGACTAATTAACAGGAGGTGTCACAATGGATAATGGCGAGAGAACATTCGGTGAGTTGCTTACATATCTGAGAGAGCAAAAAGATGTAACGCTGAGAGAGCTTGCCAGGGGAATTGGCGTTTCAGCACCATTCCTAAGCGATGTTGAGAAAGGAAGACGGTCTGCATTAACGGCTGAACGTATTGAAAAAGTGGTGGCGGTGCTTCATCTTGACGAAGACGAAAAAACCGCACTTTACAATGCGGCTGGAAAGCAGAAAAAGTCCATACCGCCGGATTTGCCAGAGTATATCATGGAGCATGAATATGTCAGTGCAGCACTTCGTACAGCTCGTGACCTTGATGCAGGCGAGGAAGAGTGGCAACGGTTCATTGACGATTTAAGGAGGCGAAAGGGATAAGTATGTTCAAACCAGAATTGAAATACTCCCGTAGCGGTATGCCGGTTATTTCTAACGAGGATATTGATACTTTGGGCGAACGTATGGCTGTTGACTTTGATCATACATCCCTGTTTAATCCCCATCCAATAGACATAGAGAGATTCGTTGAAAAGTATCTTAGAATGCCTATTGAGTTCATGTATCTGTCACACTGCGGAGTATATCTCGGAACGACCGTCTTTCAGACAACGGACTATCTGCCTGTTTACATACCGGAAGATAAATGCGCAGATTACGCTCATGTCGAAGCTGGAACCGTGGTCATAGACGGGAGTCTTGATAACGAAGATCAAGAACATCGTCTTCGCTTTACCCTCGGACATGAAGGAGGACATGGGGTGTTTCATCCCTCGTACTTTCTTAACACAATCGGTTCAAGCGAAAGAGATGACACAGGTATTTATGTGCGCTGCCGTTCGGATTTTAAGGTGTCTGGAAGGGATTTTAGCGGCTTTCGTTCTTTGACGGATGCTGAACGAGCTGAGCAACAGGCTAACAGATTTTCAGCCGCTGTGCTAATGCCCAGAAGTGCAGTAAAAATTCTTCTTGCAGGAAGACCGTATAACCATACAGAGGGATGGATTATCTCTGCGATGGAGCAAATCAGCGATGCATTTAATGTTTCTAAGGAAGCCGCCTTCTATCGTTTGAAGGGGCTTGAAATGATTGAAGAACACGTAAAAATGCCGTTCTAAAAGTATATGGCGGTGTACCGCTATATATTTTTTACCCTAAGTGTTAGCTGTAAAGCTAACGGTTATAAAAGAAAGGAGCGTAAATGGAGAAAAAGTCAAAACCACTTAAATGTCCACGTTGTGGCAAGCGGGCTTGTGACATTTCGGAAATCCCCAAGGAAAAGATTTTCATCGAAATGAAATGCCCTCAATGCCACAACATAGTAAGGATATGGTGCAACAAGGACTCTTTGAAAACGGCAGCATCATATAACTAATAACTTCATACCGAGCAACGGAGTCGATTGCGAACTACCAAATGGCCGGATGATTTTGAAACGTAAGGTTTCATAGTCATCTGGCCATTTTACGTTTCAAAATCGGCTTTTTGTATTTGTTCCCGACTCCTCTCGGTTACGCCGCAGGCGAGAAAGGAACAAATATGTCAAAGACCAACGAAACAAAGAAACGCAAAAGCGGGTTCAATCCCAACCGTACCTGTTATCTCACGGCGGACGGTAAGTATTACTGCTATGAACGCTGGGACGATGACGCAAAGTGCGTGGTTACGCAGAGACTTGAGGTCGGCAAAGACCTGTCGCTGGAACTGACCATCATGCTTGATGAGTCCGACCACGACATGGATTTGCAGGATCGCTACGAGAGCGAACTGCGCGATCCCCTGTTTGACGCCAAGGTGAATAGCTACAAGGCCGATCCCGACAACGAGGATGCGGTTGATCCCTGGGACACGCTTGCCGACAAGAGCGGCAGCCCGGAAGATGCGATGTTCGCAGAGCCGGAGCCGGAGAATCCCCAGGCAGCGCAGGTGCGTCGCGTTATTGATGAGGAATGCACCGAGTCACAGCAGGACTTCTTCTTCGAGCATTTCGGCGAGGGTACGCAGCTTGAGGAGATGCGCCAGGCTGAAGCCGAGCAGACAGGCAAGCTGCCCTCCTCTGCGGCAATGACTAACCGCAAGAACAAGATCATCGACAAGGTGGCTAAGTCTTTCGGGGTCGAGCGTGTGAAACGCCACAAGTACCCGAAGAAGGACTGAGCCGTGAGCGGTGGCAGATACGGCGGTCGGAGTCCTCCCCGGCCGCACCTCTTCGGAGGGTTGAATTTCCCGGTAGTGAGTGAGGAAGGAAATACATCCATCCTCCGCAGCAATGCAGATCAGGAACAGGAGGACGAACATATGAGATTAAAACACAAAGTACGAATCAATATCGCCGACAAAAGCGGCAAAAAGCAGGAAGTCCTGCAGAGCGAACACAGGAGCATTCCGAAAAGGCTGCTCACCTTTCTCTTCGGAGAATTCTGCGAGGTTCTCGTGCTGACGCCGGGTGAAACCGTGCAAGGCATCGAGATCAAGGAAATGCGGGGTGACGGCAATGAATGAGAACATCGAACTGATGATGCCGATCAAGGCCGCTCCGTATGACCATCAGAAAAAGGCCTTTGCCTTTGCCTGCGACAAGTTCGGTGTATTTGACGAGCGTCTTAAAAGCCGAGGCACGGCGCTTTTGATGGAGATGGGCACGGGCAAAACGATAGTGAGCATCGCCGTTGCCGGATGTATGTACCAGTACGGGAAGGTCAACCGTGTGCTGGTAGTAGCGCCGCTTTCCATCCTCGGCGTGTGGGAGGAGGAATTTGATAAGTTCGCTGATTTCCCGTATTCGCTGACGATTCTCAAGGGAACTGTCGTAAAGAAGAAGGAGCAGCTGACAAAGCTGCCGGACAAGGGTTTGCAGGTCGTGGTCGTAAATTACGAATCGGCGTGGCGTCTCGAAAAGGAACTGCTGGTATATAACGCCGACCTGATTATAGCGGACGAGGCGCACAAGCTGAAAGAGAACCGCAGCAAGCAGAGCAAGGGACTCCATACCCTTGGAGATAAGGCAAGGTTCAAGCTGCTCCTCACGGGTACGGTCATCACGAACCGTGAACTGGACGTGTTCTCGCAGTACCGTTTCCTTAATCCGCAGATATTCGGCACATCGTTTTACGCATTCCGCAACCAGTATTTTGACATGGGCGGCTATGGCAACCACACGCCGATCTTCCGTAAATGGATGACGGACGATTTTTTGAAACGGCTCCATTCCGTTGCGTACCGCGTGACGAAAGCGGAGTGCCTTGACCTTCCGGCGATCACCGAGGAAGTCCGTACCGTGGACTTGGAGAAGGACGCCATAAAACTGTACGACAGCATCGAGGACGAAAGCTATGCGGAACTGGACGAGTCGGAGGTGACCACGGCGAACATCCTCACACGGCTCCTGCGCCTGTCGCAGATCACGGGCGGACACCTTACCGATGACGATGGCGTGGTCAATACAGTGAGCAGCGCCAAGCTGGACGCGCTTTCCGACATCATCGATTCCGCTATGGCCGAGGATAAGAAGCTCGTCATCATGGCTCGTTTCGTGCCGGAACTGGACGATATCCAGGAGCTTCTTGAAAAGAAAAAGATCGGCTACGCCGTTGTGCGCGGCGGCGTAAAAGACCGCGACAATGAAATCCACCGTTTCCAGTATGACGATAAGTGCCGCGTGTTCGTGGGACAGATTGCGGCGGCGGGTCTGGGCATCACGCTCACGGCGGCATCAACGATGGTCTTTTATTCCCTCGATTACAGTATGAGCAATTTTGAACAGGCGAAGGCGCGCATCCACAGAGCGGGACAGAAAGAGAACTGCCACTACATCTACCTCGTATGCAGGGGTACGGTCGACCGCAAGGTCTTATACGCTCTCCGGCAGAAGCTGAACCTCGCAAAAATGCTCGTTGATGATTACCGCAAGGGCAGGAATCCCTTTAAGAACTGACCTTTCACGGAGGGGGTTGAATTCCTCGGTAGTAAGTGAAAGGAGGTAGTCACCGATGGAGAACACACAAATCTTTGAAATGGCTGACAGGCTCAAGACTCTGCAGGAACAGAAGAAAGACCTCGAAGCGCAGACCAAGGCTCTGGCTGCGGAGATCGCCGAACTGGACGAGCAGCTCTCCGATGCCATGTCAGAAGCCGAACTTGACCGCTTCTCCCGTAACGGCAGCACGTTCTATCTGAAGAGCAGATTGTTCGCGTCCCCGGCATCCGGCCGCAAGGACGAGATGATGCAGGCTCTGAAAGAAAACGGATACGGCAGCCTGGTCGTGGAGACGGTCAACGCAAACACTCTCGCGTCCTTCATCAAGGAGCAGCGGGAAGCCACGGGCGAAGACGTCCCGGCATGGCTCGGCGATACCGTAAGCACTTACGAAAAAGTGTCGGTCGGCATCCGCAAGTCGTAAGGACAACGATTCACTGCACCAACGCAAAAACCACAACTTATTTCATTTCATAGGAGGACATTGATCATGTCAGATAAGAAGAACACCGAGATCGCAGTGAACGAGGGTTTCGCTGCACTTGCGAACAGAGACGTACTGAACGAAGCAATGGCGGACGATTGCCAGGGACTTGAGTTTTCCTTCGACCGCGTGAAGCTGCCCGCAGGCGGCGGCACGGCGTTCGAGATTCCCTCCGCCGAGAGCGATGAGTCCGAGATGGCGAAGGATATCACCGGCGTCATCGTTTACAACCATCCGGCTTACGCCTACTACCGCGACAAATACACGGGCGGCAACAATCCTCCCGACTGCGGCTCTTTTGACGGCGTGACGGGCATCGGCACTCCCGGTGGGAACTGCACAAGCTGCCCGTTTAACAAGTTCGGCAGCGGCGAGGGTCAGAGCAAGATGTGCAAGAACAAGCGTATGCTCTACATCCTGCGCGAAGGAGAACTGTTCCCTATCACGCTTTCTCTGCCGACCGGGTCGCTCAAGTCCTTCACGAACTATGTGAAGAGCCAGATCTCCCGCGGGCGCAAGCTGAACCAGGTGGTCACGAAGATCACGCTGAAGAAGGCTACAAACGCATCCGGCATCGCATTCTCCCAGGCGGTATTTTCGTTCGAGCGAATGCTGACCGCCGAGGAGCGCACGGCTGTCGCTGGCGTATCGGATACGGTCAAGGCTTATGCGGCAAACCTTACTCCGGCGTCCCTCATTGACGATGAGCCGCTGGTCGATCCCGAAACGGGAGAAATCATCGAACCTTTGAAGTAAAGCAAACGAAAGCCCGGAGGGGTGCAATGCTCCTCCGGGTATTTCCCATAGGAGTGACCATACATGAATACAGAATATAAATGTGTGACCACGGTGGACGGGATACGGGATTACATCGGCGGCAGCGGCATTGTCGCTTTTGACTTTGAGACTGCTCCCGATGATCCGTACCGCGAGGAGGACAAGGCCGCGCTCGATCCTGCGAGGGCGCATATTGTCGGATGTTCCTTCTCCGTCAAGGAAGGTACGGGCATCTATGTTCCGATTGCCCACCGTGTCGGCACCAATATAGACAGGGACGCCTTTTTCGCATTTCTTACGGCGTTCCTCATGAATACGACAACCATAAAGATTGCCCACAACATCGCCTTTGAATCTTCGATGGCGTATGCGAGAGGCATTGTGATCCAGGCTCCCGTGTATGACACGATATGCGCGTCACAGATGAGCCTTAAAAGTATATACGAGTTCCGCAAGCTGAACGAGAGCGGTCTGAAACGCCTGGCGGAGGAACTGTTCGGCGAACCGCTCCCTTCGTTTTCGAGCGTTACGGATGGGAAGCACTTTGACGAACTGGACGCACAGGATGAGGAGACCGTCCGCTACGGTTCTGCCGACTCGGACTTTGCCCTGCGGCTTTATCACAAGTTCAATGGCTGGTTCGACCGCTACCTTCCGAAACACAGGTACATCGTGGAGGAGATCGAAAGCCCGACCGCCGTGTACCTCGGCATCATGAAAACAAACGGCATCCCGGTCAACCTCCCGCTCATGCAGGAGCGCAAGGCAGAGGCTGAAAACGAGATGGAGCGCATCCGCAGGGAGATCGAGTTCATCATCGGCGATGTAAACATCGGCGCGAACTGCTCTACGCAGGCGTTCAAGAACTATTTGTATAAAGACCTGGGACTGCCCATTTTGAAGACCACGGAAACTAACCGCGAGGCGGCGGACGATATGACCATGACGCTCCTCAAGGAATGGTGCGATGAGAATCGGCCGGAATTGTCGGGGCTGTTCACGCTCGTGCAGGAGTACCGCAAATGGGGCAAGATCAAGTCCACCTACATCGACGGGTACTTGAAATACCTCAATCCCGTGACGGGCTGCATCCATCCAGAACTGTTCGCGCTGTCAACGGATACGGGCAGGATGAACTGCCGTAATCCCAACGCACAGAATATGCCGAGAAAGACCAATGATCCCATCGGCGTCCGCAACTTCATCAAAGCGCCGGAGGGCTGCCTTATCCTGTCGCTTGATTTTTCGCAGATCGAACTGCGCGTGGGCGCGTTCTACTGCCGCGATGAGGTGATGATGGATACCTACCGCAAAAACGGCGATATCCATGCAGCCACGACCAGCGTTATTTTCGGCGTGAGCTACGAGGAAGCCCAAGACAAGCATTCGGAAAATTACAAGGAACACAGGACGATTGCCAAGAACGTGAATTTCGGCACTTTCTATGGACTGTTCCCGCGTGGGCTCCAGAAAACGCTGAAGTTCAAGGCGGGGGTTGAAAAATCCGTGAGTGAGTGTGAGGAGATACTTTTCAACCTCAAGCACGGATACAAGGGTCTGACCGCATGGCAGGAAGAGACGAAGGCAGAAGCCGCAAGGCGTATGTACTCGGAAACCTGGCTCGGCAGACGCAGGTACCTCCCCGGCATCACCTCGGACAATTGGGGCCAGAAGTCGTTTGCGGAGCGTTGTTCGCTGAATACGCCTATCCAGGGAACGGCGGCAGACATCCTGAAACTTGCCATCACGAGGATACTTGCCGGACTGCCGGAGCGTGAATGGCTCAAGCCCATCCTTCAGATACACGATGAACTGACTTTCATTATCCCGGAGGACAGGCTGTCGGAGGCGGTGGCTTTTATCCGTGCCTGCATGGAAGAGAAGCCCTTCCCGGAGTTTGACCTTCCGCTGATCGCGGAGGCGTCTGCGGGACCGACCTTTGGAATGATGGAAGAACTGGAGGACTGACTATGTACAAAAACAGCGAGGGCTACGCCGATCCGACCGCAGGGTCGGCGATGAGCCAGATAATGAAGGAATATCGGCAGAAGCAGAAAAAACGCTATGCCGACAAGAACCGCAGGAAGATATATGTGGCTTCCAGATATGCGGGCGATGTGGATGCGAATGTCGCGGCGGCGATCACTTACTGCCGCCGTGTGATCGATGAAGGTTATATGCCTGTGGCGAGCCACCTTCTGTATCCGCAGATACTTAACGACAATAATCCCGAAGAGCGGGATCTTGGGCTACTGTTCGGTCTTGCTCTCCTTAAGATGTGTGATGAGGTATGGGTGTTCGGCAGCGTATCGCCGGGTGTTGCACAGGAAATCGAGGAGGCAAAACGGCTGAAGAAGCAGATCAGATATTTTGAGGAGGTGGGCGCATGAACGTAACGGTGACCGATGTACTCGGTTCTCTCTTTAATCCGACCGATACCGTCTGCTTCCGCGTCTTTGACGATAAGAAGGGCGGCGTGTTCCAGGGGTCGAAGCTGTCCTGCGAATGCGGGAAGTACAAGAGCATCGAGGAGACGCTCAAGAACCACAATGCCATGAACCGCGGCATCTTCTTCGTGGTCAACTACGGCGGACAGGACGATGATTCCATTACGAGGATCAACGCGCAGTTCGTGGAGATGGACAACGACAGCTTTGACGAGCAGCAGAAAAAGATCGATGCGTTCCCGCTCCCTCCGTCAATGGTCATGAAAACGCAGAAATCCTACCATGTGTACTGGTTCATGGATTCGACCGCCAAGGTGGAGCGTTTCCGTATGATACAGACGCAGCTTGTAAAGCACTTTGACGGCGATCCGATGTGCGTGAACGAGTCGAGGGTCATGCGCCTTCCCGGTTTCATGCACTGCAAGAAGGACACTCCCGTGGAGGTGACCTGCGTCAGTTTCCATCCCGAACGCAAATACACGCAGGATCAACTGTCGGACGTACTGCCGGAGGTCGACCTTGTACCCGTGGAGCGAAAGAGCGGCACGGAGAAAGGCATAGACCAGGTCATGCGCTCGTGTGTTTTCATGCAGCATTGCCGCGATGACGCCGCGTCCCTGTCGGAGCATGACTGGTACGCCATGATAACGAACCTCGCTCCCTTCGAGGGCGGCACGAAGATGATCCACGACCTGTCCGCTCCGTATCCCGGATATAGCGAGGGCAATACGCAGAAAAAGATTAACCATTTCCTTGAGAGCGGGACGAATCCCATCACCTGCAAGACCATCTGTGAAAAGGGCTTCAAGTGTCCGAAGTTCACTGCCGGAGAATGCCCGGTGAAAGCTCCTGCGGCGTGGTGCTATCAGCCGTTGTCCGCAGATGATCTGCTTGACGTCCTGCACGGCATACCCGTGACGGGCGAGGCGATAAAAGACCTGCGGGCGGCGAAACAGTTCGTGTCGGATTATCTGTACAACCAAGACGTGGTGATGGCTGACGTTATCATCAATTCCGAAATCCGCGACCATTTCAAGCTGAAGGCATCGTTCTTAAAATCACTGAACCAGGTGTTCAAGGATGCAAGCAAGGCGTACCAGGCAAGCAAGAACGCAAAGAGAGCCAAGGCGGGTACGGCGATCCCTGACTGGTACGAGCCGACCGACAAGGGGCTGCGTTTCCTGCCCGGTGTGCTTGCGAAGGATATGTCGGACGGACAGCAGGTGTTCTATGCGGCGGAGCAGCACTTCAGCTACCGCGGCGGCGTGTATGTCGAGATGTCCGAGATGGAAGCGCAGAGGCTCGTGCAAGAAAAGATGCTGATACGTGAGACAAAGATGTCGCAGATCGTTGACGCTGAGAAGCAGTGGCGGCTCCTTGTGCAGAGGGACATCCGCGAATTGAATGCAAATCCCTATATCATCAACGTTCGCAACGGCTTATATAACGTGCTGGAGGATACGCTGACGGAACACACGCCGGATTATTACTCTACGGTGCAGCTTGCCGTGACCTACGACAAAAAAGCGGACTGCCCGCTGTTTAAGAAATTCCTCATTGAGTCGATGGGCGGCGATATGGCACAGGTCGGTCTGATTCAGGAGATGCTCGGCTATTTCCTCATCCCGGTCAACTCGGCGCAGAAGTGCTTTGTGATCGTGGGCGTAGCGTCAGCCGGTAAGTCGGTTCTTTTGCGTGTGCTGAACGATGTGCTTCTCGGCAAGCAGAACGTGTCGAATGTGTCATGGCAGGCTCTGAACGAGCGGTTCAAGACGGCGGAGCTTTTTGGCAAGCTGGCTAACATCTTCGCCGACCTGCCTACGAAGAACATTGACGATAACGGCATATTCAAGGCTCTTGTGGGCGAGGACTATCTGACCGTGGAGAAAAAGAACAAGAATCCGTTCTCGTTCCAGTCGAGCGCAAGGCTCCTGTTCTCCTGCAACAGTATCCCGAAGAACTACGGCGATAAGTCGGAGGGCTTTTACCGCAGGCTCATCATCATACGGTTCAACCATACCGTGCCGCAGGACAAGCGCGATCCTGAACTGCTGGAGAAGTTCCGCATGGAGGCGGACGGCATTTTCCTGTTTGCTTTGGAAGGGCTGCGCAGGCTGATGAACAATCACTATGTATTCTCCGAAACGCAGGTCAATGCTGACGAACTGCAGCAGTACCGCGAGGAGTCGGATTCCGTACTGTCGTTCGTCAAGGACTACTGCGAACTGGACGCGGAATATAGCGCCGGGTCCACGGAACTGTTCAACGCATATAAGGGGTACTGCGAGGAATGCGGCCTGAAACCGTACTCACAGAAGAACTTCGTGCAGCAGATCACGGCGGCGTTCCCCGATGTGACACGGGACATCGACCGCATGGCGAAAAGACGCATTTTAATGGGGATAAGGCTCGGAGAGGTGCTGGGATGATGAATCCCGGCAGCCTTTCCACGAGCATCTTCGGAACACGAAAACACGTAGGAACACCAAAATGCTATCTCCCCATATATAATACACATATTTTTATATACCTTTAATTTCCACCACAAAAAATATATGAAAATAGGATTTCTCGTGTTCCATGTGTTCCAAGCGTTGAAAATACGGAGGTTTTAGGAACAGATGAAAGAAGCGGACATTGTAAAAGCAATCATGAAGTACCTTAAGACCGTGCCGGGGTGCTTCTGCTGGAAAGAACACGGCGGTATGTACGGGACGGCGGGCATTCCCGATATCATTGCCTGCATTGGAGGACACTTCTTCGGATTTGAGGTAAAGACCGATAGCGGCAAGCCTACGAAGCTCCAGGAAGCGACAATCCGAAAAATCCTCGCAGCCGGCGGCACTGCCCTGGTGGTGCGCTCGGTGGATGAGGTGCGAACCGTGGTAAACGGCTCCCTGCACTGATACAAAGATACATCGCTCCATTGCATCGATGCCTGATTCCGACAAAGGGAGGTATCGCATATGAGCGACATCACAAATTACGAGAACCTTGCAAATGCCATCATTCTGCAGGCCGTGAAGGATTACCGTGTGGCGCTTAAGTGCCTTAAGGTCAATCCGAGAAATAAAACGGCTTTTGCGGATAAGGAAGAAATCGAGAGGTTTTTCCGTTCCGGATGGTTCTCCGTATTAACGAGTGTTGACGGCGAGATGCTGATCCGCTCCCTGCAAATGGAGGTGGACGCATGACCGCAAAAGAATATCTGAACCAGGCGCGGCACCTGGACGCACTCATTAACTGCCGTCTGCGTGAGATTGACTACTGGAGGGATTTATCGAGCAGCGTCTCAGGCACGAGATTTGACGGAATGCCGCACAGTCCCAACCGTCCGACAGACGCTCCCTTCGTCAGGTGTCTTGAAAAGATAGACGAGATTCAGCGGAGCGTGGAGGAAAAGGTGGCATACCTTATCAGCCTGCGTGACGAGATAAACGCGCGGATTGATATGTTGGACAACCATGAGGAGCAGGTTATTCTCCGCTATCGTTACATCGATGGATTCACCTGGGAAGAGATTGAAAGCATGATGAACGTGTCGGAAAGAACCGCGTTCCGTATCCACGGCAACGCACTCGCGCATTTTCCTGTGCCAAATTAAAAGTTGGCAGTGTTTGGCAGTAAATGCCGGGGTTTGGCATACTTGACCTATGGTATGATTACAATAGCAAAATAGAGCAAGACGAGCCTCGGAGGAGCAATCCTTCCGGGGCTTTTCTTATGCCCGGAAAGCGAGGTGATCTGTATGCCGAGGAGACCACGGCGCGGGTGCGCTGCAAGCGGATGTCCAAGGCTGGCTGTCGAGGGCGGTCAATATTGCGAAGAGCATCAGAGACTTGCCGCACAGCAGTACAACAAACACACACGCAGTCCCGACACGAACAAGAAGTATGGCCGAGCCTGGAAGAGAATCCGTGACCGTTATGCTGCGGCGCATCCTCTGTGTGAGCGGTGCCTTAAGGAAGGACGGTTGACTCCCGTGGAAGAGGTACACCATATCCTCCCCATCTCCCAAGGCGGCGATCATCGTGAGAGCAACCTCATGTCGCTCTGTCAGTCCTGCCACACCAAGATTCATCTTGAAATGGGTGACAGACAGATTCGCAGCTGACCGGGAGGGGCGGTCAAAATCTCTACGGATCCTTTATGCGGACAGCGGCCTGGGGCTTCGTGTGCAAATTTTCGTATTCAAACGGGGTATTAACCCGGCGAATGCAGATCGGAGGTGAGAATGTGGCAAAAGACGGTACCAACAGGGGCGGTCCCAGACCGGGAACGGGTCCGAAAAGGAAACCGCTCGTGGACAAAATACAGGACGGCACGGCAAAGGGAACGCTGGTGATGCCGGATGATCTGCCGGAACCTGCGGATATCCAGGGCGAGGATGTTCCTCCCGTCAGGGACTATCTCAAAGCAAAGCAGAAAAACGGCAGCGACCTGTGTGCCGAGGAGATTTTCAGAGAGACGTGGCTGTGGCTCAAAGCCCGCGGCTGTGAAATGTTAGTAAACAACCAGCTTATAGAGCAGTATGCGATGAGCGTGGCGCGGTGGATTCAATGTGAGGAGGCCATATCCGAGTTTGGTTACCTCGCCAAGCATCCCACCACGGGGAACGCCATCGCATCGCCTTATGTGTCCATGAGCCGCGACTACAAGAAACAGGTCAATGCGGACTGGTTCCAAATCTATCAAATCGTGCGTGAGAACTGCTCCGTGGAATATGACGGCGCAAGCCCACAGGACGATCTGATGGAGCGGCTGCTCCGCGCAAGGAACAGAAAATAAAAGAAATGGAGATATGGACATGAAAACTTATAAGACAGCAGAAAGCGTATGCGCAGGACATCCCGACAAGCTGTGCGACTTCATCGCCGACAGCATCCTGGACACCTGCCTTTACAAAGATAAGTCCTCCCGCGTAGCTTGCGAGGTCATGGCGGCGGGACGGCGTATCATCGTTGCGGGTGAGATCACCTGCTCGAAGCCCGTGGATATCCGTTACACCGTCCGCAGGGCGCTGGAGAAGGCCGGGTACAATCCATACGGCTTCCTCATTTATGTGTTCATCCGCAAACAGAGCCGCGACATCGCAGGCGGCGTGGATATGAGTATCGAAGCAAGGAACGGCGATACCTCCTGCTATGCCAACCTGGGCGCGGGCGATCAGGGTACCGTTTACGGCTATGCCACGAATGAGACGAATGAGTATATTCCCCTGCCGCTCCTTCTTTCACACAAAATATGTAAAAGACTGGACACGGTAAGGCGCGACAACCTCATCCACGGCATTAAGCCGGACGGCAAGGCGCAGGTCACGGTGGAGTATGAGGACGGAAAGCCGAAGCGCATAAAGACCATCGTGGTGTCCGTCCAGCACGACAAGGACAAAGACCTGGATGTGTTAAAGAGCGAGATTATCGCGGAAGTGCTGCATCCCGTGTTTACGAAGTTCCCGTTTGACGGTGACACAGAAATCCTCGTCAATCCTTCCGGCAGATTTGTGGAGGGCGGTCCCAAGGCTGACACGGGACTGACGGGCAGGAAACTGATGGTGGATACCTACGGCGGACTCGGCGCTCACGGCGGCGGCGCGTTCTCCGGCAAGGACCCGACCAAGGTCGACCGCTCCGGCGCATACATGGCGAGGTGTATCGCAAAGAACATTGTTTTCGCAGAACTGGCTGACGAGTGCCAGGTCGCTATCAGCTACGCCATCGGAAAAGCCAATCCCGTGGCTGTCCAGATCGATACGTTCGGAACAGGCAAGGTCAGCGATGAGGTACTTGCGAAAGCCGTGAACGATGTATTCAATATGCGTCCGGCGGCGATCATCAACGAGTTCTGCCTGCGGAACTGCTCCTTTGCGGACTACTCCGCATATGGGCATTTCGGAAATGGCTATCCCACCTGGGAGCATACCGACAAATACAGAGAATTAAGGGAGGCGGTGAAGCGTTATGAAGACAACGAGTGAAATGCAGCTCGTTCCGATTGGGAAACTCGTGCCGTATGTGAATAACGCGCGTACCCACTCCCCGGAACAGATAAACAAGCTGCGATCCTCCCTCCGGGAGTTCGGCTTCATCAATCCCGTCATCATCGACCGTGACTTTGGCGTTATCGCCGGCCACGGTCGTATTCTTGCGGCTAAAGAGGAAGGCATCACGGAAGTGCCGTGTGTCTTTGCCGACCACCTGACGGAAGCGCAGAAGAAAGCGTACATCATTGCCGACAACCGCATGGCAATGGATGCCGGATGGGACGAGGAGCTTCTGCGCGTCGAAATCGAAGCACTGCAGGCAGAGGCTTTCGACCTTTCCCTCACGGGTTTTGACGAGAAGGAACTGTCCGACCTGTTCAAGGACGATACCGATGTGCAGGAGGACGATTTTGATGTGGATGCCGAACTTGAGAAGCTGACCTTCTCCAAAAGCGGAGACGTGTGGACGCTCGGACGGCACAGGCTTGTCTGCGGCGATTCCACGAAAGCGGAAACCTTCGACACGCTCATGCAGGGACGGAAGGCAAACCTTGTGGTGACCGATCCTCCGTACAACGTGAACTACGAAGGTACCGCCGGGAAGATCAAGAACGACAACCTTGCAGATGAGAAGTTCTATCAGTTCCTTTTCGATGCCTTTTCAAATATCGAAAAGGTTATGGCAGACGATGCGTCCATCTATGTGTTCCATGCGGACACCGAGGGGCTGAACTTCCGCAAAGCATTCTCGGACGCGGGATTCTATCTCTCCGGCTGCTGTATCTGGAAGAAACCGAGCCTGGTGCTTGGACGCTCACCGTATCAATGGCAGCATGAGCCTTGTCTCTACGGATGGAAGAAAAGCGGAAAGCACCAGTGGTACGCCGACCGCAAGCAGACCACGATATGGGAGTTCGAGAAAACCAAGAAGAACACGGATCATCCGACCATGAAGCCCATTCCGCTCCTGGCGTATCCGATACAGAATTCTTCCATGAGCAACACGCTCATCCTCGATCCGTTCGGCGGCAGTGGCAGTACGCTCATTGCTTGTGAGCAGACCGACAGGGATTGTTACACTATCGAACTGGATGAGAAATACTGCGATGTCATCGTGAAGCGGTACATCGAGCAGGTCGGCTCTGCGGACAGCGTTTCCGTGGAGAGGGACGGCAAGACATACACCTTCGCAGAACTGGAGGTGTCCGATGAATAAACTGATGCTCGGCAGCCTGTTTGACGGCTCCGGCGGTTTTCCTTTGGGCGGCTTGATTTCCGGCATTGCTCCCGTGTGGGCATCGGAGATCGAGCCGTTTCCTATTAGGGTGACCACCAAGCGGCTGCCCTTTATGAAACACTACGGCGATGTTTCCAAGATGGACGGCGGGAGCATCGAGCCTGTGGATATCATCACGTTCGGTTCGCCTTGTCAGGACATGAGCATTGCGGGCAAGCGCGAGGGGCTGGACGGCAATCGCTCCGGGCTTTTCTATGAAGCCGTCCGAATCATCAAGGAAATGAGGTGTACCACCAATGGCAAATATCCAAGATACATTGTGTGGGAGAACGTCCCTGGGGCATTCTCCTCAAACAAGGGAGAGGACTTCCGGTGCGTCCTCGAAAGCGTCTGCCGCATCGCAGACGAAACCGTATCTGTTCCTTCAGTTAAGAAGTGGCAGTCCGCAGGAAGCATCGTGGGAGACGGTTACTCCGTTGCCTGGAGAGTCCTTGACGCTCAGTATTGGGGAGTTCCCCAGAGAAGAAAACGCATCTACCTTGTCGCAGATTTTGCAGGCGGGAGTGCCGGAAAAATACTATTTGAGTCAGAAGGCGTGTCTGGGTATTCTGCGGAGGGCTTCCGCGCGTGGCAAGGAGCTGCCGCTGATGCTGGCGAGGGCTTTGGAGAGGCAGGCACTTTCTGCCTGAACGACCAGGGCGGACAGCGGATGGACTTGACCGAGGATGTGACGAACACGCTCCGTGCGGAAAGCCATCATCCTCCGCTGGTGTTCGAGAACCACTCGCAGGATTCCAGATACACGGGACCGCTCGATGTGGCGCAGACCGTTCTTTCCACCTTCGGCACGGGCGGCAATAACCAGCCCTTTGTGGTGGAGACACCGAAAACGCTGAAGATACGCTCCGGTTGCGAGGGTGGCGGCAAGGGCGCGCTGATACAAGACGATAAGTCAGCCACGCTCGGCTGCAACAATGACCAGACGCTGTTCGTTCCGACAGCCTTCGGCATCTGCTCCAAGGAGAGCAATTCCATGAAGTCGGACAATCCGCACAGCGGTTTTTATAAAGCCGATACTTCGCGGACACTTGACGGGAACGGCGGTAATCCCTCCTGCAACCAGGGCGGCATGGCTGTGGTAGCTCTTGAGGGCAACGGCGCAAGACCATCCCATAAGGGCAGCGGTTTCTCCGAAGATAATGTCAGCTTCACGCTGAACGCTACGGAGCAACACGGCGTGGCATACGGCATCGACCGAGCTACCTATAACATGGGGCAGAACGCACAGTTCGGAATTGCGGTCGAGGAGGAAGTCGAGCCTACGATGGTAGCGAAGGGACCGGGTGCGGTGGCGCATCCCGTCTATACCACGAGCAAGAATTCCTATCATACGGAAGCCGAGGAGGATGTGGCGAACACGCTGGTCGCTACGGACTACAAGGACCCGCCTACCATCTCCGAAGAACCGTACTACATCGTCCGCAGGCTCACGCCGACCGAGTGCGCAAGGCTGCAGGGCTTTCCGGACTGGTGGTGCGATGATCTCGGCACGGAAAAGCCTTCCGATGAAGAAATGTACTATTGGTACAAGGTGTTCGAGACATGGCGGCTGGCTACCGCTCCCGAAAGCAAGCCCAAGACCTCGAAGCAGATAAAGAAGTGGCTTGCCGATCCGTATTCCGATTCTGCGGAGTATAAGATGTGGGGCAATGGCGTGGCTCTGCCGTGTGTGGTTTTCGTGCTTTCGGGCATTGTGTATTACTCACAGTTTGAAGGCGAATGATCCGGCGGTTATTCTACAGCGAAATGTGCCGAAAACGCTTGATATTCCTGGCTTTCAGAGTGATATATGTACCTACCAAAAAACACAAAGGAGGTTTCACACATGGAAATCAGGTACAACGTAACAGGTGCAAAGCGCAAGGAACTGGTAAAGGTCATCGCCGACACCACGGGAGCGAAGGCAGAATACAAATTCATGCCGACCTGCAATTATGAGATCGACTACTTCACGGTCACCAAGGACGGGACGCTACTCTTCGATGACAGCGCGGACAGCGAGGAAGTCGAGCAGGTGCTTGAAGCCATCGCCGCCGCAGGTTTTGAATGTGAGCCGCAGGACGGCGGGGATTTGGAGGACGAGGAAGTATCCGAGACTGAGGAAAATGCGGCACAGGAGGCCACAGACGGGCTTACGGTGGCGGTTCCGAGGGACAGCCTTTCGAATGCAGCCATTGAGAACCTGCAGAGGATCGTGGATTCCAAAGCGGCACTTATGAAAAAGGCACTCGGAACGGACAACCTTCCTATCGAGGTAACGGACGAGAAGGTATCCTTCCCCTGGTTCAAACAGATGGACGGCGATTCCGCTAAAGCCTATACGCACCTTGTCTCTGCGCTCTGCGAGATGGCAAGGAACGCCAAGCGGGTAACCGCAACGGAGAAGGAAGTGGATAATGAGAAATACGCATTCCGCTGCTTCCTCCTGCGGCTGGGCTTTATCGGTGCGGAGTACAAGATAGAACGCAAAATCCTGCTGAAGAACCTCACAGGGTCTTCAGCTTTCAAGAACGGAGGTGCCGAGCATGAGATTTCCGAATAAGGAAACGGTCGACCGTATCCGCAGGGAGTACCCTTCAGGCACACGAGTAGAGCTTGTGCAGATGGACGATGCGCAGGCTCCGCCTGCCGGAACGAAAGGAACCGTTCTCGGCGTGGACGATACCGGCTCACTCCTCATGCGGTGGGACACAGGCAGTGGTCTAAACGTGGTTTATGGCGAGGATATCGTCCGAAAAATCACGGGCTGATCTACACAATTCAAGCCGAAATATAAGGCTGATATTCGTGTACATTATGGCGAAAATTAACTTGATATAAGTGTGCTTCAGAGTGATATATAGACACACCGAAGGGAACGAAACCCTCGGAAAACAAAGGATTTCAAGGAGGCACACACCATGAACGCAAGGACAGAGAGACAGATTACCGAGATGAAGAACCAGACCATCGGGGTCGAGGTCGAGATGAACAGCATCAAGAGGAGCAAGGCAGCGAAGATTGCCGCCGACTTCTTCGGAACAGGCAGATACGAGAACACGGCAAGCCGCAACGGGTACTATACCTGGTCGGCTTGGGACAGCGAAGGCCGCGAGTGGAAATTCCAGAGGGATGTTTCCATCAGCGGACCGGACGATGAAAAATGCGAGATGGTCACACCGATCCTTACCTACAGCGACATCGAAACCCTGCAGGAGCTTTGCAGACAGCTTCGACACGCAGGCGCAAAGAGCGATGCCAGCCGGGGATGCGGAGTCCACATCCACATCGGAGCGAACGGCCACACGCCGCAGACGCTCCGCAACCTCGCCAACATCATGGCAAGCCATGAGAGCCTGATTGCCGAGGCTTTAAAGCTCGACCGATACCGCATGGACAGATACTGCCGCACGGTGGACCCGAACTTCCTTAAGAAGGTCAATGCACGGAAGCCAAAGACGATGGCGGCGCTTGCGGACATCTGGTACGGCTCACAGAACGCCGACTACGGCAGAAGCCAACACTACAACGACAGCCGCTACCATATGCTTAACTACCATGCTACCTTCACGAAGGGCACCATCGAGTTCAGGCTTTTCCAGTTCGATGAGCCGACAGCGGAGCGCAAGGGCGGCATCCATGCAGGGCAGTTGAAAAGCTACATTCAGCTTTGCCTCGCACTCAGCCAGATGGCAAAGGACGTGAGAACGGCAAGCCCGAAACCGCAACAGAACGAGAATCCGAAATACGCCATGAGGACTTGGCTCCTCCGCCTCGGATTCATTGGAGAGGAATTCGCAACGTCGAGGGACTTCCTTACCCGCAACCTTTCCGGGGATACGGCATTCAGACACGGCAGAGCCGCCGCTTGAAGGACGCAGCCCAGAGGCACATCTTAACCCGCCACGGCGGGCTTAAGGTGGTAGAAGGACATTTCCTTCGGAAAGGACGGTAAAGACTATGGCAAAGAGATACTACATCGCTTACGGCAGCAACCTCAATGTTCCGCAGATGCGGATGCGTTGTCCACGCGCCACAATCCTCGGAACGGCGAACCTCACGGGCTGGGAGCTGCTTTTTAAAGGAAGCAAGACAGGCTCCTACCTCACGATTGAGGAACGCGAAAGCGGCACGGTTCCCGTAGTGATCTGGGAAGTCACGGATTCGGATGAGGCGGCTCTTGACCGATACGAGGGATTCCCCACCTTCTACTACAAAAAGGACATCAAGCTGAAGTACAAGGGCATCCGCACGGGAAAGCGCAGGTCGGTGACGGCATTCGCATACATCATGCATGAGGACAGGCCGATTGGCGTACCGAGCAATTTCTATATGAGGACTTGCCTTGAGGGGTACGATACCTTTTATTTTGACAAGAACATTCTGCTCGATGCTTACGATAAATGCAGGGAGGTATGCGGCTATGAAGGATAACGTGATAAGGATGGCGGTCTGCCCGCTGTGCGGAAAGACCTACCACGGTGTTCCGGCTCTATCGAGGACGGACAATAAAACGCTCATCTGCTCGGACTGCGGAACGAGGCAGGCACTCCAGTCCATCGGCGTGGATGCCGAGGAGCAGGAGAAGATCATCGAGACGATCCGCCGTCACACACAGGAGTAAAATACACAATTCCCGCGGCGGATATCTGGTACATATATTTCTCGAAAATGACTTGATAATAATGTGGTTCAGAGTGATATATGTACATACCGAAAGGGAAAACAAAGCAAACGGAGGACACGAAAATGACGATCAACGATGCAATGAGAAAATACAGACTACCGAATCCCACCACGCCGGAGGATTTGGAATGCCGATGGAGCAAGCTGCTGACCTTCGGAGACAAGGTGGTCATCGCGGGATACTACTACAACGGGCAGAACAAGCCCTGCTACTTTGGAGCAACCTACGAGTTCCTTGACGATGACCATACCTGCGAAGGGACCATTGGGCTGCGGGCGGCAAGCGAGGTCGAGTTCGAGGATGACGGCCATGCAATCGCCTGGGCGATGCAGCAGTAAGACACAGCGAAAAGAATAACCAAAGGGACGAGCCGGAAGGCTCTGTCTCTCGTACAGAAAGAGTAAAGGACGGCTTGCCATTGGCAGGTCATTTTTTATGCCATTTGGGAGGTGGTGAGAGTGCGAAAACTGAAGAAATACAAGCCCACCGAGTTCATGGCGAAGACATCTCACTACGATAAGGAAGCCGCAGATTACGCCGTCATGTTCATCGAGTCGCTCTGCCATACCAAAGGAACATGGGCTGGTAAGCCCTTCGAACTGATCGATTGGCAGGAGCAGATCATACGGGACATTTTCGGGATTCTGAAACCGAACGGCTACCGTCAGTTCAACACGGCGTATATCGAGATACCTAAAAAGCAAGGCAAGAGCGAACTTGCTGCGGCAGTGGCGCTCCTGCTCCTCTGCGGTGACGGCGAAGAACGCGCCGAGGTGTATGGATGCGCCGCAGACCGAAACCAGGCAAAGATCGTGTTCGATGTTGCCGTGGACATGGTGCGTTTCTGCCCGGCTCTTGCCAAGCGCGTGAAGATACTGGAATCGCAGAAGAAGCTCGTGTATAAGCCGACAAATTCATCCTATCAGGTGCTTTCGGCTGACGTGGCGAACAAGCACGGTTTCAACACGCACGGCGTTATCTTCGATGAGCTGCATACTCAGCCAAACAGAAAGCTGTTTGACGTCATGCTACAAGGCTCCGGCGATGCGAGGATGCAGCCGCTTTACTTCCTGATCACCACGGCCGGGAACGATACGAATTCCATCTGCTACGAGGTACATCAGAAAGCACTGGATATACAGGCGGGACGGAAGATTGACCCGACATTCTATTCCGTTATATACGGAGCGGCGGAGGATGAGGACTGGACGGACCCGGAGGTCTGGAAGAAAGCCAATCCTTCCCTCGGTATCACGGTCGGCATTGACAAGGTCAAGGCGGCGTGTGATTCCGCACAGCAGAATCCCGGCGAGGAGAACGCCTTCCGGCAACTGCGTCTGAATCAATGGGTGAAACAGTCGGTCAGATGGATGCCAATGGACAAATGGGATGCCTGCGCGTTCCCCGTTTCCGAGGACGATCTGGAAGGCCGTATCTGTTATGGTGGGCTTGATCTTTCAAGCACTACGGACATCACGGCGTTCGTGCTGGTGTTCCCGCCGCAGGACGAGGAGGACAAATACAGTATCCTTCCTTATTTTTGGGTGCCGGAAGAGACACTCGATCTTCGTGTGAAAAGAGATCATGTTCCCTACGACCTGTGGGAGCGACAGGGCTTGCTCATGACCACGGAAGGAAATGTGGTGCATTACGGATACATTGAGAAGTATATTGAACGGCTCGGAGAGAGGTTCAACATCCGCGAGATCGCCTTTGACCGCTGGGGAGCCGTGCAGATGGTGCAGAACCTTGAGGGCATGGGCTTTACGGTAGTTCCGTTCGGGCAAGGATTCAAGGATATGTCCCCACCGACAAAGGAACTGATGAAACTGACCTTGGAGGAGAAAATCGCGCACGGCGGGCATCCCGTCCTGCGCTGGATGATGGACAACATCTATATTCGTACCGATCCTGCCGGGAACATCAAGGCGGACAAGGAAAAATCTACAGAAAAGATCGATGGTGCGATTGCGACCATCATGGGGCTTGACCGTGCCATCCGCTGCGGGAACGACACGGGCGAAAGCGTATACGATACCAGAGGGCTTCTGGTTTTTTGAGGAAGGAGCGTGATGAGAAATGAGTATTTTTTCGGGACTGTTCAAATCGAGGGACAAGCCTGAGAACAGGACACCGGGCAGCAGTTATGCCTTCTACCTGGGCGGTTCTTCCTCCGGCAAACTGGTGACCGAGCGGAGCGCGATGCAGATGACAGCGGTGTACGCCTGTGTGCGTATCCTATCGGAAGCCATCGCAGGACTGCCGCTTCATATGTACCGCTACAAGGAGGACGGCGGCAAGGAGAAAGCCATCGACCATCCGTTATACCTTCTGCTCCATGACGAGCCGAATCCGGAGATGAGTTCATTCGTGTTCAGGGAAACGCTGATGACTCATCTTTTGTTGTGGGGAAACGCCTATGCGCAGATTATCCGCAACGGCAAGGGCGAGGTCGTGGCTCTGTACCCGCTTATGCCAAACAAGATGACCGTCAACCGCGATGTGAACGGACAGCTTTATTACCAGTACCAGCGTTCTTTCGATGAAGCGCAGACCATGAAGGGCGATACGGTGGTTCTTCGACCGTCTGATGTGCTGCATATTCCGGGACTCGGCTTTGACGGGCTGGTAGGCTACTCGCCGATTGCGATGGCAAAGAACGCTATCGGGCTTGCCATAGCGACCGAGGAGTACGGCAGCAAGTTTTTTGCAAACGGCGCGGCTCCGAGCGGCGTGTTGGAACATCCTGGCACAATCAAGGACCCGTCCCGCGTAAGGGAAAGCTGGCAGCAGACTTTTGGCGGCTCGGCGAACAGCAACAAGATAGCGGTGCTGGAAGAAGGCATGAAATACACGCCTATTTCCATATCGCCAGAGCAGGCGCAGTTCCTCGAAACGCGCAAGTTCCAGATAAACGAGATAGCGAGGATATTCCGTGTGCCTCCGCACATGGTGGGCGATCTGGAAAAGAGCAGCTTCTCCAACATTGAGCAGCAGAGCCTTGAGTTCGTGAAGTACACGCTCGATCCCTGGGTAATCAGATGGGAGCAGTCGATACAGAGGACGCTCCTTGCTCCTGATGAGAAAAAGACCTACTTCGTGAAATTTAATGTAGAAGGTCTGCTCCGAGGAGACTACGCCAGCCGAATGAACGGCTATGCTACGGCAAGGCAGAACGGATGGATGTCGGCGAACGATATCCGTGAACTGGAAAACCTCGACCGCATTCCTTCAGAGGACGGCGGAGATCTCTACCTCATAAACGGCAATATGCTCCCACTGTCACAGGCGGGCGCTTTTGCAGATACTGACAACTACGGAAAGGAGGACGAATCCGATGAAGGACAGGAAGTTCTGGAATTGGAAAAATCAGACGGACGAAGAACCATCCGCAGAGAGAGTTCTTGAACTGTACGGCACGATTGCCGAGGAAAGCTGGTTTGACGATGATATCACTCCGGCAATGTTCAAGGAGGAGCTTTTCGCGGGCAGCGGTCCCATCACCATCTGGATCAACTCGCCCGGCGGGGACGTGTTCGCAGCGGCGCAAATCTACAATATGCTGATGGATTATCCGCATGACGTGACCGTCAAGATTGACGCACTTGCTGCATCAGCGGCAAGCGTTATCGCTATGGCAGGCACGAAGGTGCTGATGAGTCCCGTGGCGATGATCATGGTGCATAATCCCGCCACCATTGCAATCGGTGACAGCGATGAGATGCAGAAAGCTATCGATATGCTTGCCGAGGTCAAGGAAAGCATCATGAATGCCTACGAGATCAAGACCGGGATGTCACGCCACAAGATTTCGCAGCTTATGGATGCGGAGACTTGGATGAATGCAAAGGAAGCCGTGAAACTTGGTTTTGCCGATGAGATTCTCTTTGCAGAAAAGACGGAAGACAAACTTTCCGATGATGGCGCAGAGATGCTCTTTTCACGCAAGGCTGTGACGGACTCACTGCTTTCAAAGCTGATCCCGAAACGCCCGGAAAATCCCAAAAACACAGTCAAAGTAACCGACCTTGAGAAGCGGCTCTCGCTTCTCTCACACTAATTTTATGGAGGTATTTATCATGACCAGAATTATGGAACTTATGGAAAGACGCGCAAAGGCATGGGAAGCTGCGAAGAACTTCCTTGACTCGCATTCCGACAAGGGTGGAAACGTGTCCGCAGAGGATGCTGCTACCTATGACAAGATGGAAAAAGAGGTCACTGACCTCACGCACGACATCGAGAGGCTTCAGCGCCAGGAGGAGATCGAGAAGATGATGAACGCTCCGACTTCCTCTCCGCTGACTGGAAAGCCCGGTGCTACCGAGGACAAGGAAGAAAAGACCGGCAGAGCGTCCGCTGCTTACAAGAAGGCGTTCTGGGACAACATCCGTCATCCCGGCAATCCCGCTGTCCGTAATGTGCTTGAGGAAGGCACCGATGCCAACGGCGGCTATCTCGTCCCTATTGAGTTTGAGCATACCCTTGTTCAGGCACTCAATGAAAACAACATCATGCGCACCATCGGCTGCAAGATCATCACTACGCAGAACGAGCGCAAGATTCCCGTGGCAAACGGTCACACCCAGGCGGTATGGACAGCGGAAAACGGTGCTTATACCGAGAGCAATCCCACCTTCGGACAGACCAGCATTGATGCTTTCAAGCTGACTGACCTCATTAAGGTATCAGACGTACTGCTTTCCGACAGCTTCTTCGATATCGAAGGCTACATCTCCGAAGAGTTCGGACGTGCATTCGGTGAAGCCGAGGAGGATGCTTTCATCAACGGTGCGATTCAGACCGGGCAGACGGTAATCGACAGACCTACTGGTCTTATGATTGCCGCAGCCGCAGGCGGCGCTCCGTCCGGTGTAACCACTGCTGCAAACAACAAGATCGATGCTGACGAACTAATCAGCCTTGTATATTCCCTGAAGGCTCCTTACAGAAGCAAGGCAAAGTTCCTCATGAACGATGCCACTGTTGCGTATATCAGAAAACTCAAGGACGGAAACGGCGTGTATATGTGGCAGCCTGCCCTTACCGCCGGTGAGCCGGATCGTCTTCTTGGCTATCCGCTCTATACCTCTCCTAAGGTGCCTGTTATGGCGGCAGGTGCAAGGACTATCGCATTCGGTGATTTCTCCTGCTACTGGATCGCAGACAGAGCCGGACGCAGCATGAAGCGTCTGAACGAGCTTTATGCTACCAACGGTCAGGTCGGCTTTACCTGCACGGAGCGTGTGGATGGCAAGCTCATCCTTACCGAAGGCATCAAGATTCTTGATATGCACGCCTGATGAGGAGGGACAGCTATGAGTTATAACGCAAAGAACTATACCGAACAGGGTGGCGATATCACTCACATCGGCGGGAAACTGATCATCGAGGAAGGAGCCTCCGTGGAGGGGCTCCTCTCCACACCTGCGGAAAACCAGGCAGACAGCGAAGCTACTACAATTGTCGCTTTGAAGGAGGATTTCAACGGTCTGCTTTCAAAACTAAAGGCCGCAGGGATTATGGCTACTGACGAATCGGACTAAGGAAAGGAGGCGGCGGTGATGATGAACACTCTGCTTAAGAAAGTAAAAGCCAATCTGATACTGGAGCATTCGGCGGATGATGAACTGCTCTCGCAGTATATTACCGCCGCTGTTTCCTATGCGGAGAGCTATCAGCATATCGAAGAGGGCTATTATACAGAGAATGAAATGCCCGCAACTACAGAACAGGCGGTCATCATGCTGGCAAGCCACTTCTATGAGTCGCGGGACGGCTCTACGGGCGGTTTCTTCGCTGACAACACGAATGCGGCGCAACAGATATGGAACACGGTCAACCTTCTCCTTCGGCTCGACCGGGATTGGAAGGTGTGACCATGAGTTTCGGAAAGATGAATGCCTTCATCACCATCGTGGAGAAACAGCACACCACGGACGATGAGGGCTTTAATTCGGAAACGGATGTGACCGTTGCAGAGGTAAGGTCTTACCGGGAAGGTCGGCACGGCAGCGAGAAATGGGCGAACATGGCCACATACTCGACCGCCACCGATCTTTTTCGTTTCCGGGTGATACCCGGCGTTACGATCACCACGGAAATGAAGATACTCTGCGACGGGCATACCTTCGAGATCACTTCCGTTGAGGATGTGAAAGGAAGAGGTATGTACCTTGAGGTACTGGGGACGGAGGTGAAAAAGAGTGGCTAAAGCAACATTCAAGATGCCGGAGGAGTTCCTTATGAAGGTATCCAAACTGGCAGACAGGACTGACGAGATTTTGCCGAAGGTGCTGGAGGCGGGCGCGGAGGTCGTTGAATCGAAGGTTCGCTCCAACCTTGCGTCCGTTATCGGCAAAGGCACGAAGGAGCCGTCACGCTCCACGGGGCAGCTTTTGTCCGCTCTCGGCACTTCTCCTGCCCTGCAGGATAAGAACGGCGATTTCAATGTGAAGGTCGGCTTTTCCGAGCCGAGGTCTGACGGCGAGAGCAATGCCAAGATAGCGAGTATCCTCGAATACGGCAAAAGCGGACAGCCTGCAAGGCCGTTCTTAAAACCTGCGAAATCTTCATCGAAGAACGCCTGCATAGAAGCGATGAAGGCAAAGCTGGAATCGGAGGTGAACGGGATATGAGTCTGTTATCGGAAATAAAGGCCGTGGTCACGGACTGTGGTCTGCCAGTGGAGACGGGCGTGTTCTCGGATGAGCCGCCGGATGAATATGTGGTGGTGACTCCGCTTGCGGACACCTACGAGCTTCATGCGGACGATACTCCCGGATACGAGACGCAGGAGGCAAGGCTATCCCTGTTCTCCAAGGGCAATTATATGCAGCGGAAGAAGCAGCTGTCAAAGGCTCTTCTTACCGCTGATTTTGTCATCACGGAAAGACGGTACATCGGACACGAGGACGATACCGGCTTCCACCACTACGCCATTGATGTGGCGAAACTTTATGAAACGGAGGATTGAACATTATGGCAACAATCGGTCTTGATAAACTTTTCTATTCCAAGATCACGGAGGACGCAAACGGCAACGAGACCTATGCGACTCCCGTGTCACTCGCCAAGGCAATGACAGCGGAACTTTCTGTGGAACTTGCCGAGGCTACGCTTTATGCCGATGACGGCGCGGCGGAGGTCGTGAAGGAGTTCCAGAGCGGGACGCTCTCGCTTGGCGTTGACAACATCGGGCTTTCTGTGGCGGCAGACCTTACGGGCGCGACCGTGGACGATAACGGCGTACTTGTGTCCGCATCTGAGGACGGCGGCGATCCCGTGGCTATTGGTTTCCGCGCAAAGAAAGTGAACGGCAAGTACAGATACTTCTGGCTCTACCGCGTCATTTTCGGTATTCCTGCCACCAACCTTACGACCAAGGGCGAAAGCATCGAGTTCTCCACGCCAACCATCGAAGGTACAGTCTACCGCAGGAACAAGGTGGACGCAAAGGGCAACCATCCCTGGAAAGCGGAGGTGTCCGAGGACGATACGGGCGTGACCGCCGAAACGATCACAGGCTGGTACTCGAATGTTTATGAACCGACTTTTGAGGGCGAGGGTTAAGGAGGTAACACAGAATGGATGAAAGAAGCGCAATCGTAAAAATCGGCGGTCAGGAATATGAGATGCTCCTCACCACCAAGGCAACGAAGGAAATCGCCGGACGCTACGGCGGGCTGGAGAACTTGGGCGATAAGCTGATGAAGTCGGAGAACTTCGAGATGGCTCTCGATGAGATCGTGTGGCTCATCACGCTGCTCTGCAACCAAACAATCCTTGTGCATAACCTCAAGCATCCCGATGAGAAAAAGCCGGAACTGACCACGGAGGAGGTCGAGCTACTCACCTCGCCGATGGAACTGACGGATTACAAGGACGCCATCATGGAGGCTATGTACAGAGGAACGAAACGCAATATCGAAAGCGAGACAGACTCAAAAAACGCACAGGTCGGGTAAGTGACGAGGAGTTATTTACCCGGCTGTTATATTACGGCATCGGTCAGCTTCATCTTACGCAGGATGAGTTCTGGCTGATGCCGTTCGGTCTGTTTATGGATTTATGGGAATGCCATAAGCAGTTTAGCGGCATATCGAAGCCGAAACAGAATCTCACGATTGACGATGTTATTCCCTACGGAATCTGACGGGAAGGAGGTAAAGACGCATGGCTGACAATTTCGGTCTGAAGATCGGTGTCGAGGGCGAGAAGGAATTCAAGAAAGCCCTGTCCGATATCAACCAGTCGTTCAAGGTACTCGGCTCGGAAATGAAGCTGGTATCCTCGCAGTTTGACAAAAACGATAAATCCGTGCAGGCTCTCTCTTCCCGCAACCAGGTGCTGAACAAGGAAATCGAGACACAGAAACAGAAGATCGAGACGTTAAAGGCGGCTCTCGATAACGCTGCTACCTCCTTCGGTGAGAACGACAAGCGCACACAGAACTGGCAGATTCAGCTGAACAACGCAGAGGCTGCTCTGAACGACATGGAGCGCGAACTGGAGGATAACAACAAGGCTCTCCAGGATGCCGAGAACGGTTTTGACGAAGCCGGCGATGAAGCGGGCGAGTTCGCCAAGGAAGTGGATGATGCCGGGGACCAGACCGAGGATGCCGGGAGCAAGTTCCAGAAGCTCGGCGAGATTGCAAAGACGGTCGGCAAGGCTATGGCCGCAGCTGTTGCAGCTATCGGCGCGGCTGCGGTCGCTGCCGGGAAAAAGCTGTGGGACATGGCGAACGATGTGGCTGAAGCCGGGGACGAGATCGACAAAATGTCGCAGAAGATCGGCATCAGCGCGGAATCCTACCAGGAATGGGACTATGTGTTCCAGAGATGCGGCACAGACGTCAACAACCTCCAGGCAGGCATGAAAACGCTCTCCGGCGTTATTGCGGACGCGGGCAACGGCTCCTCCTCCGCTGCGGAAAAGCTGGCGGCGGTCGGTCTTTCTATTGATGATCTGAACGGCAAGAGTCAGGATGAGCAGCTTTCCATTGTAATTTCCGCTCTGCAGGATATGGAGGCGGGTGCGGAAAGGACGTCTGCGGCTACCGATCTCCTTGGGCGCTCCGCTACAGATATGGCGGCAGTCCTCAACATGACCGCAGAGGAGACGGAAGCCTTAAAGCAGGAGGCGCAGGACTACGGCATGGTCATGAGCAATGAAGCCGTGGCAGCCTCCGCCGCTTTCGAGGACAGTCTCACAAAACTGCAAGGGACGCTGGGCGGATTGAAGAACCGCATGGTCGGTGAACTGCTCCCCGGCATTACGCAGATCATGGACGGTCTGTCTGACCTTGTTGCGGGAAACGAGCAAGCCGGAGAAGAAATCAAAAACGGCGTCACAAGTGTGATTGAAACCGTCAGCAGTATGATACCGCAGGCGGTTTCCCTTATCTCCACCATCGCGGCGGCTGTACTTGAAAGCGCACCGTCCATAATATCCGCTCTTGCGGAGGGCATCATCGGAGCGATACCTACGCTCGTGCCTGTCGTATTGCAGGTCATTACGGAACTGGTCGGCGCACTCGTGACGCTCCTTCCGCAGATCGTGGACGCGGGTATGAAGATTATCGTGTCCCTCATCCAGGGCATTGCCCAGGCTGTTCCGACACTCATTCCGCAGATGGTGCTTGTGGTGACGCAGATCGTACAGACGCTTATTGAAAATCTGCCGATGATACTGGACGCAGCCCTTCAGCTGATAACGGGACTGGCGCAGGGTATCCTTGACGCTATCCCTGTCCTAATCGAAGCCCTGCCCGCCATCATCACGGCTATCGTTGAGTTCATCGTGGGAGCTATCCCTCAGATCATCGATGCCGGAATACAGCTTCTGACTTCGCTGATTACGGCTCTGCCGCAGATCATTTCCGCAATCGTGGCTGCAATACCGCAGATCATTGACGGGATATTGAACGCCATACTCAGCGCTATTCCGCAGATTATCGAAGCGGGAATAAAGCTGCTGGTGGCTCTCATAGAGAACCTTCCGACCATCATAACCACAATTGTGAATGCAATACCGCAGATTATAACGAGCATCGTGAACGCACTGATCGGAAACATCGACAAGATTATCATGGCAGGCGTTCAGCTGTTCGTGGCTCTTATAAAGAACCTACCGCAGATTATTGTGGCGATTGTGAAAGCTGTGCCGCAAATCATTACTTCCATTGTGAAGGGCTTTGCTGGCGGCGTATCGCAGATGGCACAGGTCGGACTCAATCTAATCAAGGGTATCTGGAACGGTATCGGAGATGCTGCATCCTGGCTGTGGAGCAAGGTCAGCGGTTTCTGCTCGAACCTCCTCAGTAAAATCAAGGGCTTCTTCGGAATATCCTCACCGTCCAAGGAGATGGCGTGGGTCGGCGATATGCTCACGGCGGGTCTTGCCGGAGGTATCGATGACTCGGCGAAGGTCGCTATCAATGCCGCGCAGGATTTGAACAAGGGAATTATGGATGTGATGGGCGGTCTTGCAGACGATATGCAGTCTGCCGTGCCGAGCAATTTCAACCTGGATGCGGACGCTACGGTGCGCTCCGTGGCAAGCGGTGTATCCGGGGCAAATGGCGGCAGTTCCTACGGTGCGCTTGTTTCGGTCGGTCAGATGATCGTCCGCAGCGAGGACGATATCCGCAGGATTTCACAGGAACTATATAACCTGATACAGACTGGCTCCCGTGCGCAGGGACGCTTTTCAACGGCTTAAGGAGGTGTGCGGAATGGGCTTTATATACAACGATACGGCGTCTGCCGATATGGGGCTTAAGGCACGGCTCACATCCTGGCAGGTGTGCGGAGGGCTGCGCAACTATACGGCATCCATTCCGGGCAAGAGCGGCGTGGCAGACTTCGGAGCGGATTTTGACTACAGAGAAATCAATGTCTCCTGCAGCATTGCTCCGAAGAGGAACTTTGCATCTCTTGTTTCGGTACTGGACGATATTTCACTCTGGCTCGATCCCACGGACGGGCTGAAACAGCTTGTGTTCGATGATGTGCCGGACAGGTACTTCATGGCACGGCTTTACGAAAAGGTGGACTGCGAAAGGCTGCTCGTCCGCTCGGCGGGCAGCTTCGATTTGAAGTTTTTCTGTCCCGATCCCTTTGCCTACGCTGTGGAGGATGAGGAGTTTTCCATTACTTCCACCGGAACGCATACGGTCAGAAGGACGAAAGGCAATGTGGCGTCCAATCCTGTGTACCGCATCAAGGGCGTGATCTCCTCCGGTGTAAGTAACTACATCACCATTACCACGAACGGCTCACAGCTTAAAGTGGTGAACGGTGCTCTTGCGGCAGCGGAAACGCTGGTGGTCGATACGGATATGATGACCGCCTGGGTGGAGGACGCAAACGGGAATGTCCTGCGGAACGGACTGCCGTATCTTTCGGAACTGAACTTCCCAACGCTTTCTGTCGGGAACAATACAATCGCTGTGGCGGCGAACAACGCCACATTTACAAGGCTTGAAATTGAAGCCAAGAGCAGATGGAGGTGACGGCGGATGTCCTTAAAAACGATACTGAATAAACAGACGGACTTCACGGGTGAGTTCCCGGCGGAGTACGCAAAGGGCGGTCTGTGGCGTTTCAACGAGGACGCTCCAACGGGAGATTATTATCTCGCAGATTCCTCCGGCAACGGCAGAGACGCATATATCAACAAATGGACAGGAACGACCGCATCCCTCGTGGACGGTGTTTTCGGGTCCTATTTCCGTATGAATATCAACAATCCGTCCTCGGAGCAGACTTATCTGAAGGTCACGAATGACGGCAGTATTTTTTCCGAGCTTGGGGAACGAATTATCGTGGGCGGTTGGATGCGTCCGACCACCTATTCCGTGGGCAACACATATACGCCGATTTTATCCACCAGAGGAGGAACAGGCAATCCGATCTTTTATCTGTCGCTCATCCGCGGCAAGCCGAGAATGATGCTCTACAATTCCTCCGGCTCTCTGATACTGGATACCTCGGTCACGCCGTCCTTCAATCTTAAAAATGCCAAGTGGTACTTCATCGCTGCTGTGATCGAGCCAACGAACAAGAAAGCCTGGTATGTGGTCGGTGATAAAACGGCTGGCACGGTGTGGAAATCCTCTGCGCTAACCTTTACGGGCGAACTGAACCGTTCCTGTACGGCTGACCTTATCTGGGGAATGCTGAACAGTTCCTACTGGTACGCTGGAGGGTTTGACGACTGGTTTTTGGACTGTGACTCGGAACTGACAGCTGACGATCTCATGGACTATTTCCGCTCCGCTGTCATGGCGAATGCCGGAGATACTACGGGCGAAGTGGACGGTCTAACAGAACCGGGAACGGTAACACTCCGCGCTTCAAGCGGCGTCTATCCGACTGAGGGTATTCTCACCACGGCGGCTGCGGAATGCAACCTCTCCGGCACGGGTCGTGTGTCCGTGACGAGCGAGTATGTTTCCGGCACGACCGCAGTCTCTCTTGTTGAGACTTCCACGAGTGATGACCTCATCACCTGGAGCGATTGGGTGTCCGTTCCTGCGGACGGAAAGCTGGCGTCTCCCAACAGGGAGTACATCCGTTTCCGTGTGACGCTGACCACGACCGATACGAGCCTGACGCCGAAGGTGGTGGATATACGGCTTTACGATATCCCTCGCTCTCCCTATGAGAAGATCGGCTATGCCCGTCCCGTTGTACTCGACAGCAACGGTGCGTGGGAGGCTGTGCTTGAGAACGCCTACGACATCATCGTAACGGGCGAGATCAACGGCGAGGATACGCTTTCCTTCAAGATTCCTTACCGAGACAGCAAGCGGTCATATATCGACAGCGAGAAAAAGATACAGATCGTGGACGATATCTACAAGGTGCGCACTGTCACAGACAGCAAGGACACGGACGGCAGTTCCGTCACGGAGGTGTATGCCGAGGCGGAGTTCTACGATCTTACTTTCTCTGTCAGAAAAGAGGAGCGCAGCTTTGAAGCGGAGTACCCGGAGGCTGCAATGGCTTATGCTCTCTCCGGCACGGAATGGGCGGTCGGCACAGTCAACGTGCGTACCAAGAGGACATGGACGAGCAGTGAGAAGAACGCTCTGTCCATCCTCCGAAATGTGGCAGACCTGCACGGCGGCGATCTTGTCTTTGACTGCGCCAACAGGCTCGTGCATCTGCTGACGGTCAACGGCAAGGACAGCGGTGCGCTGTTCGCCTACAGAAAGAACATGAAGTCCATACAGAGGGTGGTCGATACCCGCAGCCTTGTGACCAGGCTCTATGCCGTAGGCGCGGACGGGCTGACCTTTGCCGACATCAACAATGGCAAGCCCTATGTGGAGGACTTTTCCTATACAAACGAAATCCGTATCTCCACGCTGGACTGCTCGTCTTTCACGAATCCGTACCAGATGAAGGAGTATGCGGAGATGCGACTTGCGCAGTACGCCAAGCCGACCATTTCCTATGTGTTGAACGCTATGGATTTGTCGGTGCTGACGGGCTACGAGCATGAGGCGTGGGAACTTGGAGATTATGTGCGAGTGGAGGACAAGGAACTGGGCATCTCGGTCACGACTCGTATCGTGCGCCGAGAATACAACCTGCAGGAGCCGTGGAACACGGTACTTGAACTATCCACTACGCTGAAGAACCTCGGCAGTTCCGCAAGCCAATGGGACAATGCGGCAGATACCTTGGAAGGCACGAGCATGGTATCCAATGATGATATCCGCGAGATGGTGCCGTTCAACCTTCTGCGAAACTCCCGCGCTGATGATGGGCTTGCCTATTGGACGAGTTCCGGCTTTGTAGCTGACGGCGAGAACGGCGCGTCCGGCACGGCGTCCTTCAAGGCGGAGGGCGTGTCGGGTATGACCAAGAGCCTGTCGCAGACTGTGTATCCTGCCAACCGCGACAGTTATACCATCTCGGCCCAGATCGGCTCGGAGGATTTGGAGAAACTCTCGGACTCCTCGCAGGTCGGCATTGAGGTCATCATCGAATACGAGGACGGTACGACCGAGAGCCGTTTCATTGATCTGTACTGACGGAGGTGGGCTATGGTATTTTTCTCAAAAACACAGGCGAAGATATCGCCGGAGAATTACGGCGAAAGGGTCAAGTCCATCACCGTCCGCATCTGCGTCACGAATTGCACGGGGAAACTGTATGTGACGGATATACTTCTCCAAGCTGGAGCGGTCGCTACGGGATGGGTAGGACATCCCTGCGAGATCAAGTGGACACTCGATGGGTAACATCAGATTCATCCGACTTGCGGAGGTCGTAAATAAAAAGCAGGATAAGCGTGTCGTGAGCGTTACGGTCATTCCTACCATCACTGACTGCTCCGGCACGATTTATTTTACCGACCTTCAGCTGCAGGAAGGTCCCGCGCTGACGGGCTATGCTCCGCACACGGAGATCTGTCTGAAGGAGTCGGAGAACGCTCCCGTGTGGTTCAACGGCATCGTCCGCTCGGAAGAAACGGTTATCCTTTTGAACCTCGGCGGCACATCGGCGGGGCTTGATATCCACCTCTATCCGAAACAGTACATGGATGGCGGCTCTGTCATGCTGGCACAGGGAGTCGGCGGTCAGAAAGCCACCTTCCCGTTCGCTTGTTATGCCGGGGATGATGTGGCTCTTTTGGCATCCACGCGGGAATGCACGAGGAATGGCGTGAAGGAAACGAAGGACGGATTCTATCAGTATAGCGCGGCGTGGGATTCCAAGCACATCGTGTCCCTGCCACAAGGCAAGTCCGCACAGCTTTTGTATTCGATGCAGGAAATGGACGATGGAGGTGGACTGCTCTGATGGACACATTAAAGGGTAAGAAAATCATGGTGTGGACTTTTATGGGCAACACCAGAATGTATAACGCTCTGCGCGACTACGGTGACCGCATCAGCCAGATTGGTCTGTTTTCCTTCAAAGTCAGGGCTACCGGGGAGATTTATGAAAGCGGCGTGGCGATCAGCAATATGCTCACCTACATCAATATGTACCCGCACATCAAGTGGCTCTTGACCGTTGCGAATGACGGCACGAACAGCATCTTCCGAGCCTTAAGGGACAATACGAACGGCGCGCAGGATATGTTCCTTTCAGAACTTGTCCGCATCATGCAGAAATATCCGTGGTGTGACGGTGTGGACATCGACCTTGAGAAAGGCGATGGCTATTCCACGCACGAAGCGTCCACGGCGATGTTCCGCAATATTTACAACACGGTCAAGGCATACGACTCATCCAAGCTGATGAACATCTGTCTTCCTGGTATGACAAGCGTCAACGGCTCGGTCGGCGGTGAGAACTGGTGCGTGTATGCCGACCTCAACAATTACTGCGATACCGCGTCCATCATGAGCTACGGCATGGCATGGGCAGGCTCCGCACCGGGACCGGTATCACCGCGCTCCTGGCTTGAGGGGATTTACAACTATGCATCCCAGGTCATGGATACGGAGAAGGTGTTCCTCGGAATGCCTGCCTACGGCTGGAACTGGCAGATATACGACAAGCCTGCGAATATCGGCAAGACCTATCGCGGCACTTCGCAGACCTACTACGCAGCGCAGAACTGGCTCAAGGGCGTGTATAACTTCACGGACGATCAGCCACCACAGCCGTTCATCCCGTTCGTGGGCTATTGGGATGATAACAACAAAGTGCCGTGGGCGCTCCCTCATGTGTACGACTACATGGAAGGGCGGGACGCCGACAGCTATTCCTATCCGCAGATGAGCGGGACATATAACGGGCGGCACTATCTGACCGCCTATAGCAAGCAGCAGAAAACGGAGTTTGAAAACATCATCGTTGACCATGACGGCGGCAATTACGCCAGCGCGTCCGGCATCGTATCCATCGAGAACGGCATCGCCACGCTCGGTGATGAAGGCTCGGTCACATATCAGTTTACTATCAGCACGGCGGGAACCTACGATGTGGCGGTGCGGCTATGCTATCCCTTTTGGGACAAGAACGGCATCTATGTTTCATTGGACGGAGCGACTACGCACTATACGGAAAGCCGCCTGTGGTGGCCGTACTGGAGGTCTACCTTCTGGACAACGCTTGCAAGCGGCGTGAGCCTTTCAGCTGGGACGCATACGATAAAGATTTCTGTCGATGTGAAGGGCGTACAGTTCTACGGTTTCCGTGTCTGCTCATCTTTTTCAGAAGAACCGTCTGCCGGAGATGCGACATACACCTTCTCCCCACGTCAGTTCAAGGACGTGGACGGTAACATGGTCGGTCCCGACAGAGGTTTCCGTCTGACACTTGAGATGCTCCGCAGGAAGCCCGATTCGGCTCTCGTATGGTACGAAGACTTCCGTGACTACGGCGTGTTGGAAACAAACTACTGGACGGTGCTGTCAGGCTCGTTTGAGGTGTGGCGGTCGGAGGAATACTCAATGGAGCGCGTTTACTCACAGCTTGACGGCAGCGGTCAGCTTGCCTGGAAGTATAACGGCTTTTCGGACATCCACCTTCGGGCAAGACTGGCGTTCCCGGCAAATGGCAGCGGCAAAGCCGGCGTGTTCTGCGGTAACCTTTTCTGTTGTCTGAACTACGACAGTCAGGCGGTGGAGCTATGGGGCGGCTCCACGCTCATCGGCAGCTACAGCCAGGAGATTACGAGGACGCCGAACGCTGACCTTCGGACTGATCCGAAGATGTACACCGTGGAAATGCGTATCCGCGGGAACAAGGTGCGCGTTTATTCCGGCTCATCCTATACGCTGCGGTTCACGGCAACGGTCAGCGGCTTCTCCGGCGGCTATGCCGGGTACCGCTCAGATAACAGGACGGTCTGCGAACTAATGCGCCTTGGGGATGCATGGACATATGAGCCGTATGAGCGGTTCGATGTCATCATGCCGGACGGGACACAAAAATCCTACGGTCGTATCAGCAGGAGCAACTGCACATGGGACAGCGAGTTCCAGGTGTTTACGCTGACTTCCGATGTTGAAGAATCAAGCACTCGGAGCGAGGACATTTCAATGGACTACGACTTCTTCCATTCGGATGATATGACCTCGCTTTCCTGCGGCAATGACTACCAGGCTACGGTCATCCCCGTAGACATCAATATCTGGATTTCCAGACTGTTCCTCGGCGATGCGGACGGCTTTTCCATCCTCTATTACCAGGACGTGGACTCCCTCGTCTATTGGGCGAACGAGGCGGCTTATCGGTGGAAACTCCGCGGGATGTGTATGTGGTCCCTTGGGCAGGAGGATTTGCGGCTGTGGGAGTGGCTGCCGAAACAGGTCTGACACTATAACACAATACAACACACTATCTTTCGGAAAACGGCGATTGCTCACGGGCAGTCGCTTTTTTCATACCAAAACGCAAAGGAGGACATATCTCATGAAAGAATTCTGGAACACCATTCAGGTAATTTTCGCGGCAATCGGAGGATGGCTCGGCTACTTCCTCGGCGGCTGTGACGGTCTGCTCATCGCGCTTGTGGCGTTTGTTGCAATCGACTACATCACAGGCGTCATGTGCGCCATCGCCGACAAGAAGCTCTCAAGCGAAGTGGGATTCAAGGGTATCTGCCGCAAGGTGCTTATTTTCCTGCTCGTGGGGATCGCCAACATCCTCGATGTGCAGGTCATCGGCATGGGCAGCGTACTGCGCACGGCTGTGATATTTTTCTACATCTCCAACGAGGGCGTATCTCTCACGGAGAATGCCGCGCACCTTGGGCTGCCTATCCCGGAGAAGCTGAAGGCGGTGCTGGAGCAGCTCCATGACCGCGACACCGATGGAAAGGACGGTGACGAGTAATGGCTTATACGAACAGCCCAATGGTGGCTTATACAAAACTCAGTCCGAATCATTCCGGGCAGAGGACTCATTCCATCGACCGCATCACTCCCCACTGCGTGGTCGGTCAGTGTACTGCGGAGGGACTTGGAGAGTGGTTTGAAAAAACATCTACAAAGGCATCCTCGAACTACGGCATCGACAGGGACGGCCGTGTCGGTATGTATGTGGAGGAGAAGAACCGCTCATGGTGTTCCTCCTCCAGCGCAAACGACCAGAGGGCAATCACCATCGAGTGCGCGTCCGACACCACGGAGCCGTATGCGTTCCGTGATATCGTTTATCAGACGCTCATCAAGCTGTGCGTGGACATCTGTAAGCGTAACGGAAAGACGAAGCTCCTGTGGTTCGGAGATAAGGACAAGACTCTGAACTATGAGCCGAAGTCCGGTGAAATGATCCTGACTGTCCATCGTTGGTTTGCAAACAAAAGCTGTCCCGGCAACTGGATGTATGCCAGGATGGGCGATCTCGCCGAGAAGGTTACGGCTGCTCTCGGTAGTGGTACCGGGGGTACCGATGGTTCCACTACTACACAGGGAACACAGGCTACGGCTTTTTCTCCGCTTTCAGAGGCAGATGTTGTAAAGAGTGTGGGGTCATTGTTTACGGCGGATCAGAAGAAAACGGGCATTCTCGCATCGGTTTCGATGGCGCAGTTCATCCTCGAATCCGGCTACGGCAAATCAGAACTGGCGCAGAATGCCAATAATGTGTTCGGTATGAAATGCTCTCTCTCCGGCAACACCTGGAGCGGTTCGACCTGGGACGGCAAAAGTAAGTACACCAAGCAGACGAAGGAACAGCATACAGACAGCAGTTACGAGACGATCACAGCGGACTTCCGCAAGTATCCGTGCGTAGAGGATTCCATCGCCGATCACAGCGCGTATCTCCTCGGAGCGAAGAACGGCAGCAAACTCCGCTATGATGGTCTGAAGGGCTGCACCGATTACAAGAAAGCCGTGCAGATCATCAAGGACGGCGGCTACGCCACGAGCCTGACCTATGTGCAGAATCTCTGCTCGATCATCGAGCGGTGGAACCTTACGCAGTTCGATATAAAAGAGAGCGAGACGGCTATTGCCTGGTACCGCGTCCGTAAGACCTGGGCTGATTCCAAGACGCAGAAAGGCGCGTACAAGATTTTGGAGAACGCCAAAAAGTGCGCTGATGCCAATCCGGGATATAGTGTGTTTGATGTAAATGGTGTAAACATCTACACACCGAAAACAACTACTCCCGTCACGCCGGATGTTCCGTTCCTCGTGCGGATCACCATCACCGACCTTAATATCCGCAAAGGTCCTGGAACGGATTATGACAGGACGCAGTTCATCCCCGTTGGTGTTTACACCATCGTGGAGGTCAAGTCCGGCAAAGGCTCGACCGCAGGTTGGGGACGGCTGAAAAGCGGCGCGGGATGGATAAGTCTCGACTTCACCACGAGGATTTAATCGGAACACGAGAACACGTAGGAACAGAAAATTCCTATCTCTCCGTATATAATACACATTTTTTATATACCCTATTTTCGTTCACGAAATTTATGTTGTAATAGGTTTTTTCGTGTTCCTCGTGTTCCAATGGTTGAAAATAAAGGATTTTTCGGAACAGGTAAGACCTGTGGGTTTCTCTTCGGAGAGCCTGCAGGTCGCTTTTTTTATGCCGTAACGGTGGGGGTTGAATTTTTCGGTAGTGAGTGAGGGAGATACCACAAGACGCATCCCTCGGAAGGAGCCGAAGGATTATGACCGACAATCAAAAATCACAGATCATCAAACTCCGCGCCGCAGGCAACGGCTACGGCAAGATTGCCCAGACGCTTGGCATATCTCTGAACACAGTAAAGTCTTTCTGCCGCAGGAACGATATCAACGGGAACGCTGCAATCGAGCCTTCCGTTACACTCACCGGCGAAACAACAGCCTGCGAGAACTGCGGTCGGGAGATTCAACAGATCGCCAAGCAGAAGAAAAAGCGCTTCTGCTGCGACAAGTGCCGTAACGAGTGGTGGAACAGCCATCTCGACCAAGTGAAGCGTAAGGCGATCTACGATTTCAGATGCCCGCACTGCGGTAAGGAGTTCCACATTTACGGGGACAGGCGCAGGAAGTATTGCAGCCATGAATGCTACATCGCCGACCGTTTCAAAGGTGGTGACGGCGATGAGTAAAGAAGACTTCCGCAACGAAAAGCTCTATCAGACCACCATGCACCTTGCCAGGAAGATGCTCGAAGAAGGCATCATTTCCGAGGAGGAGTATCGTCAGATTGATACAATTTTCCTTGAGAAATATAAACCTGTTTTCGGCACATTATTTTCGGATATATCGTTGACTTCCGGGGCGTAAAGAGTGATGTATAGTGTCGGAAAGGAGTGATCTCATGGCAAAAATCACGAGGGTCGAACAGGCAGTGCCGACCATAAAAACGAAGAAAAAAGTCGCTGCCTATGCCCGCATCTCGATGGAATCGGAACGCATGAACCATTCCCTCTCCGCACAGATCAGCTACTACAGTTCCCTGATACAGAAAAATCCAGACTGGCAGTACGCAGGCGTGTTCGCGGACGATGGGGTCTCCGGCACGGGGATAGCCAAGCGCGATGAGTTCAAGCACATGATCGAAGCCGCCGACAACGGCGAAATCGACATCATCCTTACAAAATCAATCCAGAGGTTCGCCAGGAATACGGTAGACTTGCTGGAAACGGTGCGGCACTTGAAGGACATCGGCGTGGAGGTGCGGTTCGAGAAGGAACACATCAATTCCATGAGCGGTGACGGCGAGTTGATGCTGACCATCCTCGCATCCTTCGCACAGGAAGAAAGCCGGAGCCTTTCAGAGAACTGCAAATGGGGTATCAGAAAGCGGTTCGAGAAAGGGATACCGAATGGTCACTTCCGGGTGTACGGGTACCGCTGGGAGGGCGATGATCTGGTCATCGTGCCGGAGGAAGCGGAAGTCGTGAGACGCATTTTTCAGAACTTCCTGGACGGAAAGTCAAGGCTGGAAACGGAGCGGGAGTTTGCCGCCGAGGGTATCACAACAAGGGAGGGCTGCCGATGGGTGGATTCCAACATCAAGGTGGTTCTTACGAACGTGACCTATACGGGAAACCTTCTCCTGCAGAAAGAGTTCATTTCCGATCCCATTTCAAAGCAGCGGAAAAAGAATAAGGGACAGCTTCCGCAATACTATGTGGAGAACACGCATCCCGCCATCATCGACAAGGAAACCTTCGACTATGTACAGTCGGAGATTGCACGGCGAAAAGAACTGGGACCGAGGGCAAACAAGAGCCTGAACCTCACCTGTTTTTCGGGAAAGCTGAAATGCCCGTTCTGCGGAATCAGCTATGCCCACAACAAGCGCACGGACAGAGGGTTCATGGAGTATTGGGCTTGCGGTTCGAGAAAGAAAAAAGGCGGCCGGTGTCCGGTCGGCGGCAGCATCAACCACGAGAATCTGAAAAAGGCATGTGCCGAGGTACTCGGATTGGAAGAGTTCGATGAGGATGTATTCAGCGAGAAAGTGGACTTCATCAGTGTGCCGGAGCGGTATGTACTGGAGTTCCATCTGAAGGACGGCGGTATTATCACGAAGGACTGCCCGAACACGGGACACCAGGATTGCTGGACGGCTGAGTACAGAGCGAAAACCTCCGAGAAGCGCAGGAAGAAACCGAACTGCAAAGGTTCTTCCGTCATGACAGGGAAAATCAAGTGTGCCGGATGCGGATGCAATTTCCGCAGGGCTTCACAGCCGTCAGCTACCTCGGAAAGCGGTAAGGCGTTCTACTGGCGGTGCGCGGAGCGGAACGGCTGCGGTACGGTCGGTTTGCGGGAAGATGTGCTGAAGCCCTTTATTGCGGAGATGCTCGGCATTCCCAAATTTGACGATGCCGAGTTTGAAAAGCGGATAGACCACATCGATGTGCTTTCCGCAACGGAGATGGTTTTCCATTTTAAGGATGGTAAGACGGTCAGCCGCACATGGGAGCAGCCGAAACGGATCGGCAGACCTTGGACAGATGAGCAGAGAGCCAAGTTCAAGGAATCCATCAAGGGTAGGTACACGCCGGAGTTACGGCGGCAGATGAGCGAACACATGAAACAATTACGGAAGGAGCGTGGGAAAGCATGGCGCAAAGAAAAGTAACGGCGATACCGGCTACCATCAGTCGGTACACGGCCACGCCGATAAACAGTACGAAGAAACGCCGCGTTGCCGGATATGCCCGCGTTTCGACCGACCATGAAGACCAGACCACGAGCTACGAGGCGCAGGTCGATTACTACACCAATTACATCAAGAGCCGGGACGATTGGGAGTTCGTTGCCATATACACGGACGAAGGAATCTCAGCAACGAATACAAAAAAGCGCGAAGGCTTCAAGGCGATGATCGCAGACGCCCTTGCCGGAAAAATAGACCTTATCGTGACCAAGAGCGTGAGCCGTTTCGCAAGGAACACGGTGGATAGCCTTACCACGGTGCGGAAGCTGAAGGACGAGGGCATCGAGATTTATTTTGAGAAGGAAAATATATGGACGCTGGATTCCAAGGGCGAGCTGCTCATCACTATCATGTCGAGCCTTGCGCAGGAAGAAAGCCGCTCCATTTCCGAAAATGTCACCTGGGGACAGCGCAAGCGCATGGCGGACGGCAAGGTCAGCTTTGCCTACAGTCGCTTCCTCGGTCTGGACAAGGATAAAGAAACTGGAAAGATCGTGGTCAATCCCGAACAGGCAGAAACTGTGCGGCTGATTTTCCGCTTGTTTCTTGAGGGGATGACGCCGCACTCCATCGCCGCGGAACTGACGAGCCGGGGCATCAAGACGCCTGCGGGCAAGGACGTGTGGAATCAACAGACGGTGCGCCGGATGCTTTCAAACGAGAAGTACAAGGGTGATGCCCTTTTGCAGAAGGAGTTCACGGTGGACTTCCTGCAGAAAAAGATGAAAAAGAACGAGGGCGAAGTGCCGCAATACTATGTGGAGGGTAACCATGAAGCAATCATCAGCCCTGCAGTGTTCGACATGGTGCAGGAGGAGCTTGCCAAGCGCACGAAAGGCGGTTCACGCTACAGTGGCGTGAGCATCTTCTCCAACAAGATAAAGTGCGCCGATTGCGGAGGCTGGTATGGCTCGAAGGTCTGGCATTCCACGGACAGATACCGCAGGGTCATTTACCGCTGCAACCGCAAGTACAACGGCGAGAAGTGCCAGACTCCTCATGTTACAGAGGATGAGGTCAAGGCGGCGTTCGTGTCGGCGTACAACCAACTGGTCACGGAGAAAAAGGAGATCATCGCCAATGCGGAGATTATACGCAAAACGCTCTGCGTCACCGATGCCCTGCAGGAAGAAAAAGGCAAGCTGGAGGAAGAAATGGCGGTGCTTGTGGAAATGACGCAGAACATCGTGGCGGAGAATGCCCGCGTTGCACAGGATCAGGACGAGTACCAGAAACGCTACGATGGGCTGGTCAACCGTTACGATGAAGCTAAGGCACGGTACGATGCGGTGGTGGCCGCTATCTCCGCCAAGGAAGCGCAGAACGAACGGCTGGCGGACTTCATCAAGGTACTGAAAGCGCAGGACGGCACCATCAACGAGTTTGACGGCAGCCTTTGGGGCGGCATGGTCGAGTTCGTCACGGTGGGCAGGGACAAGGAAATCACGGTCACCTTCCGGGACGGAACGGAGATACCGGCATAATAGATACACGGATAGAATTGACACTCGGCTGCGGTCGGGTGTCTTTTTTTCGTTATGGGGTAGAAAAATTCATAAATCTGTGATACAATAAATTGTAGCGTGAGTGCAATTTATGTTACTACAGCAAAGGAGAGTCGAGATGCTGAAGAATAACGTAGAAGTCGATGTAAAAGTGAAATGCATAGAGGGGGATGTTACCCAGGCAAAACTGGCAGAAGAAATAGGGACTTCGGCACCGTATGTCAGTCGGCTCATAAGGAATAATGAAAAAATCGTCAATAAGACGTTTCTCCAGCTGATGGAAAAGCTGGGATACGATGTTGAGTTGACCTATGTAAAACGCGGGGAGGAATGACGTAATGGTGAATTTGAGCAGACTTGAAGAAATAAAAGACCTGCGGACGGTGTGGCCGCATGAAGCCCTGGATTTTACTCCGTGGCTTTCACAGGACGATAACATTGCTCTCCTCGCTGATGCCATAGGACTTGATATTACTGTGGATGAGACAGAGTCCTCCGTGGGCGATTTCAATGTCGATATCTTTGCGTCCGAGACGGGTACGGATCGGAAAATCATCATCGAGAATCAGCTGGAGGACACCAATCATGATCACCTCGGAAAGTTGATAACCTATGCGTCCGGCAAGTCGGCGGATGTGATCGTTTGGGTGGTGAAACACGCTCGTGAGGAACACAAGGCTGCCATCGAATGGCTGAACAACCATACCGATGAGAAAATCGGATTCTTCCTCTGTGAGATAAAACTGTATCGCATCGGTACATCCGAGCCTGCCGTGAAGTTTGAGGTCATTGAAAAGCCGAACGACTGGACTAAGGAAGTGAAAAAGAGCGAGTCCGCAAACGAGACTCAGCAGCAGAGATACGATTATTGGGTGGCGTTCCAGGATTACGCTTTCCAGAACGCTCAGTTTGCAAAGAACTTCAATCGCCGGAAACCATCTATGGATCATTGGATGAACTTCAGCGTGGGTTCTTCAGCCTGTCATATCGCTGTGTCACAGATTCAGAAACGGAACGAACTGGTCGTTGAAATATATATCAGCGAGGATAAGGACTTGTTCCATTCGCTTTTCGATAAGAAGGATGCGATTGAAGCTGATGCCGGTCTGACCTTCGACTGGCGGGAACTGCCTGAGCGCAAGGCAAGCCGCATTGTTATCGAGAAGGGCGTGACCTTCGGTGATAAGAACCAATGGAACGCACAGTTTGACTGGATTATTGATGTCATGCTCAAGATGAAGAAGGCGTTCAAAAAATATCTGTGATTGAAGAATGCGGAGGGCTGCTATGAAGCAGATTAAGAATTCGGAGTACGAGGAATTTCAGAAGTATCTCCATGATAAGAATAACGGTCGCATACTGACGCCGGACGGCTTGCGATTTATCTGTCAGGCGAATGACTACGATCCGGAGAAAATCGGTAGACATATGCTCGAAGTAATGGCACGGCAGCAGAGCCAGAAATAAAACAGAATGAGGAGGATTACATAGCTATGGAATATACGCCCATTGAAAAACAGGCACTTGATATGATGAAAAGGACTGATTTTAAGAATCTGTCGAAAACTGATGTCTTGAGTATAGCATCAAAATTAAGTGAACTGCGGCCAGATGTTGCAAAAGAAGTCATTGCACAGTTTCCTGAGTTTGTAAAATTGATTCAGTCATCCATGTCTGAGTACAAGGATATCTTGGGAAACATAATTTCAAGCGATGATGAGAGCATAAAGCAGGTTTACGCAACAGCTGATAAGGAATTGGATATTTCGGCAGATAGCCGAAAGCAGTTCTATGATTTTGCTGAAAAAGTACACGCTGACTTAAGTAAGTGCTTGGATAATCCGGAATTGAGTGCCGAGGAGCGAGATGCCATTCTTGAAAAAGAAATGGAAATTCTGAAAACTGTAAGCGAAAAGGATACTGAGATTCGTTCGCAGGAAACAGAAACGGTTCGTATGGTTGACAAGAAGGATTCGGAGAAGCGGCAGTTTAATTGGGGTATCGTAAAGGTCGCGAGTTCTGTTCTTGTGGCTGGATTAGTGATTGGAGTAAGCGTTCTTGGCGGCAATGTGAATATCAAACTGCCGAAGAAAATATAGGAGCTAACTAATGATATTAAGAACTGAACGTCTTGTTCTGCGCCGCTGGGAAGAAAGCGATGCGGAGGATTTATATAAATACGCCAGCGATCCCGATGTGGGACCGATTGCCGGGTGGCCTGCACATCAGAGTTTGGATGAGAGCCGCGATGTGATAAAAAACGTCTTTGACGGTAAAGAGGCTTATGCCGTTTGTCTGAAGGAGGATGGCAAGGCTATCGGCGCAATCGAACTGAAACTGAACGGGCATACCGACATGACCGACCGGGACGATGAATGCGAGATGGGCTACTGGCTTGGAAAACCGTTCTGGGGACAGGGCATCATACCGGAAGCCGTGAAGGAAATGCTCCACCATGCTTTTGAGGACTGCGGTATGCAGAAGGTTTGGATCGGCTATTACGAAGGCAATACCAAGTCCAAGCGTGTCCAGGAGAAATGTGGATTCAAGTATCAGTGGAAATCGGAGGATGTGGATGTTCCGTTGATGCATGAAAAGCGAACAGGTCATGTGAGCCTGATGACGAAGGAAGATTGGCTTTCAGGGAAGTAAATCGGGATTTGTGAGGATAATGCAAAATGAATTATAAGGTTATAGATAAAGAGACTTACTATAGAAAGGGCGTCTTCCGGCACTTTACAGAGGACTGCACATGTTCGACTTCTATGACAGCGAGGATCGATGTTACTGATCTTGTTCGTTATTCCAAAATGACCGGGACAAAGTTTTACATCAACTTTCTTTATATCCTATCAAAGGTTCTGAATTCCCGCGAGGATTACAGAATGGGATTTCTTAGGGAAACGGACGAATTGATCTGTTATGATGTGATCAATCCCATACAGTATATCTTTCATGAAGATACAGAAACCTTCACGCTTGTCTATACGGAATACGATGAGGATTATGAGAAATTCTACAAAACGGCTCTGCGGGATGCTGAAGAGGCAAAAAAGACCAGAGAATATGGTTTTGATATTATGAATCATCCCAACTGGTTTGATGCGTCATGTATACCGTGGCTGTCCTATGATTCCATGCATCTTGAACTGCCCGATGTTCATATGTTTTTTGCACCGGTTATCAACTGGGGAAAATACAAGGAAGAAAACAGCAGACTTGTCATGCCTGTTACTGTCCGTCTGAATCATGCGATTGCTGATGGTTATCTGGTGGCAAACGTATTTAGGCTCTTAGAACAGGAGATTGGGGGATTCGTAGAGCTTTAATCGACAAATTCCAGTTTCACAAGGAGAACGCAATGTACGCACAGGCAGCGATAAAATCAAATACCTTACTCCGTAACGGTGCATACGGCATCGTTATGAGGGGTGTGCAAAAATGCACACGGGGGTGTTCATCGTTAAGGGGTAGAAAAAGGCTGCCGTTATGTTGTATCAAATTAGACACGGCAACAGACCCTTGCATGGGTTCTGGCCATATCCTCGTATACGCCTTTGATGTGCTGATGCAGATTTACGAAAGTGCCGGTTACAGCCAGCGCGATGCTGCAAAGAGCATTCTGGAACACAACATCTACGGTCTGGACATTGATGACCGTGCCTATCAGCTGGCGTACTTCGCCGTGATGATGAAAGCACGGCAGTACAACCGCCGTATCTTAAACGGTGAGAACACCTGCCATGTCTATGCTATTCAGGAGAGCAACAGCATTAACCGTGCGCACCTGAAGTATTTCGGCGCAGGGATGGATGATATTGAGAAGAACGCCGCCAAGATGCAGCTGGAAGGTCTGCTGGACACCCTGACCGATGCCAAGGAGTACGGCTCTATCCTGAATGTGGAGAGCTACAACTGGGATTTGCTGCGCCGCTTTGTGGCAGCAGAGGATACCGCAGGGCAAATCAGCATGGACAGCGTGGGCGTGGAAGATACCGCCGAGCAGCTGAATCGGCTCATTGATATCGGCGAGACGATGGCGCGGAAATATTGGGTTACTTGCACGAATCCGCCCTATGCCGGAACCAGCAACCTGAGTGCAAATGTCAACAACTTTGTTAAGAAGAATTACTCTGACAGTAAGGTTGATCTGTATGCTGTTTTTATTGAACGTTGCCGCCAGATGACTGTAAACAACGGTTTTCAAGCAATGATTACGCAGCATAGCTGGATGTTCCTGTCCAGCTTTGAAAAATTGCGCGAAAAGATGATGCTAATTGAAACTATCAATATGGCACATCTGGGGGCTCGCGCTTTTGAAGAAATTGGTGGCGAGGTGGTGCAGACCACAGTCTTTGTGCGCTGTGCAAACCATGTGGATGGTTATAAAGGCACTTACTGTCGCCTGATTGAGCCTACTTCTCAGCAGGGAAAAGAAGATATGTTCCTTGAAGGAAAGAATAGGTATATTACAAATCAAAATAGCTTCAGAATAATTCCTGGAGAGCCAATAGCATATTGGGCAAGCAATACAATTTTGAAGTGCTTTTTAAATAGAAAAGCTCTCGATGTAAAATACATGATGAGAGAAGGAATTCACACTGCAGATAATGAGCGTTTTTTACGGCTGTGGAGTGAAGTTAACTCGAATACGATTGTACAAAATGCAACTTCCTATAAGGACATTGACAAATATGGTCGATGGGTACCCTACAATAAGGGGGGAGCGTATAGAAAATGGTTTGGAAATAATGATTGGGTTATTGGTTTTGATTCAGTATATAGAGAGAAAATGGCGATGCTAAAAGGGCATGTTCGTCCTAGCGAGGGGATTTATTTTAGAGAAGGTGGAACATGGACAGCGGTTACTATGGGGGGATTTGGCATAAGATACTACCCTTCTGGATTTTTGTTTGATGCTGGCGGTCAAGTTGCTGTGGGTCCCAATATTATTTCCTGCATTGCCTACTTGAATTCTAAATTGTTTGGCGAAATCGCAAAGTTAACTATGCCAACAATAAATTATAAATGCGGTGTTATTAAGACATTGCCTGATTTATGTGTTGATGATAATGCGATAGTAGAAAAGGCTAAAAACAATATTGAACTTTCAAAATGCGATTGGAATGCGTTTGAAACCTCGTTGGGTTTTAAGAAGCACCCATTGCTTCGCAACGTTTCCGCGATTTCCGAAGCCTTTAACCAGTGGCAGACGGAATGCGATGACCGATTTAGCAAGCTGAGAGCCAACGAGGAAGAGCTGAACCGCATTTTTATCGACATTTACGGCTTGCAGGACGAACTGACCTCGGAAGTGGAAGATAAAGATGTGACCGTGCGCAAGGCTGACTTGCAGCGGGACATCAAGAGCCTGATCAGCTATGCCGTGGGCTGCATGTTTGGCCGTTACTCGTTGGATGTGGAGGGATTGGCCTATGCAGGCGGCGAGTGGGATGGCAGTAAATACCAGAGCTATATACCGGATGCCGACAATGTTATCCCTATCACCGATGAAGAATATCTGGACGATGATATCGTATCGCGCCTATGTGCATGGCTGAAAGCAGTGTACGGTGCTGATACGCTGGAAGCAAACCTCGATTATATCGCAAAAGCCCTTGGCAATAAGGGCAGCACCAGCCGGGAGATCATTCGCAATTACTTCCTGAACGATTTCTTCAGGGATCACTGCCAGACCTACTCTGTTACCGGCTCCGGCAAGCGTCCGATCTACTGGCTGTTTGACAGCGGCAAGCAGAACGGCTTCAAGGCACTGGTTTATCTGCACCGCTATACGCCGGATACCATCGGCAACCTGCGTATCGACTACCTGCACAAGATGCAGCGCGTGTACGAATCCGAGATCAACCGGATGCAGGATATGATGGATCACAGCGGGAATGCCCGCGAGGTGGCAGCAGCCTCCAAGCGTAAGGATAAACTTGCCAAGCAGCTGAAGGAATGCCGGGAATACGATGAGAAGATCAGCCATCTGGCACTTTCCCGTATCAAGCTTGACCTCGATGACGGCGTAAAGGTCAACTACCGAAAGCTCCAGACTGCACAGGACGGCAAGTTCTATGAGGTTCTGGCGGACAGCAAGAACATCATGGTGAAAGAGAAGAAATAAGAGGAACAGGAGGCGTTTGCAATGATTTTGTACCACGGAAGCAATGTTATCGTAGAACAGCCGAAACTTATCCGGCAAAATCGCTATCTGGACTTCGGTTTTGGATTTTATACCACCACCAACCGCGATCAGGCAGTGAACTTCGCTCAAAAGGTCACTGACCGCCGCAAAACAGGAGCTGCTACGCTCAATATTTATTCCGTAGAGGAAGCTGTGGCTTTCAAGGAGTGCAGTTTGCTGCGCTTTGACAGCCCAGATGAAGCGTGGCTGGATTTTGTAGCCGATAACCGTCAGGGAACCTACCAGGGAAAGCAGCATGACCTGATTTATGGTGCTGTGGCAAATGATGATGTGTACCGCACCATTACCCTGTATATGACCGGAGTGTTGGATAAGGAACAGACACTGGCGGCACTCAAGATTCGGAAATTGTTCAACCAGCTGGTGTTTGCAACTGAGAAGTCTCTGCAATACTTGCATTTTGAAGGGAGGGAGCTTGTATGAACGAAGATCAGTTCAGCGCAATGCTTGCAATCATTGTGCCGCCCATCATCGAACAGATTACAAAAAACAGCAATGTGGATGATGAAAAAGCGATTTCCCGCTTTTATCAGTCCAAGCTCTATCAGGAACTTTCGGATGAAAAATCAAAATTGTGGCATTACAGCCCGATGACGCTGTATACCATGTATCAAGATGAACTTCTGACAGGCTCCTATGATTACCCGGAGGAGGCGTGAGCGATGAGCAAAGAATCCAATTTTTTGATTTATTGCATGGAGCGGTACCGTCATTTCAAAGGTCTTTCCGGTGCAGATGTGGCAAAGACTTTTGAAGAGTATGGCATCTATGGGTATATCACAAAGTATTTTGAATCACTGCACACAATGGGGGACCATTGCATCGTGCAGGATATTGACGATTATATTAGCAGCATCACAGGCAACAACCGGATCAAGGCGTAACTGCCTGTATGATATTCCCCAAAGGGCGGAATCTATCAAGTAAAGGAAATTGATATGGCAGAATTGAACCTGAAACAAATTATAGACCGCCTGAATGCGGAATTTACCGGGGAGACCCGGAAACTGGTTTTCTGGTACGATGACAAGGCAGAATTTGCCGAGGATATGGAGACGGTGGAGCTTCAGAATGCGAAGATCTATCATCTCCAGCCGGATAACCAGTTCTATACAAAGTATTTTCTGGAGCGTGTGGATAAGACCACGAATTATCTGATCTATGCACCGTTCCCCAAACCGGATGTAAGGGACAACCATCTGGAAGACACAATGCTGTATTCCAGACGGTTCTTTGCTGACCGAGCCTCCTTGCTGTCGGTTGACCTCGGTATTGAGGAAAAGTACAAGCCGGTTATTGAGAAGCACATCAAGTTTTTCGCCAACAAAGAGCGCACTCAGCGGTTCTATGATTTGGAAATCGAAAACTTCAATGAAGAAAATATCCTTGTCGGTCTGCTAAGTGCAGTCTGCAAGGCGCGTACCTGCTCTTTTGAGGAAGTCGTGCGCATCGTGTTGACGGACGGTGAGCTGGTGGACAATGCTTTCTTGCAGGAGTTTGAAAAATACGACCTGCTGTCTGCATTCTGGCAGCTCTGTGAGCAGCATTTCGGATACACCGATACAAAACCGAGTTTGGAACGGCTTTTGGTAACATTGTTCGTTACTTATACTGGGCGATATGTGCAGGCAGAGCTTCCGGCAGCATGGAAGAGCTTTGTCTCCTACAAGTCCGGCAATATTATCGCGTTCCTCGATAGCCTGATGAACAGCGTTCTGTATAGGGACAAATACGACGCTCTGTCGGCACACGTTGCCAAAGGGCTGAATGTTTTTTCGGCATTTGCAGGAATGCGAGTGGACGATTTGGTGGAGTGCGACACTTTCCTTGCTGTGGATCAGGTTCTGGTAAAGTGGCTCATTGGCAGACTTGTTTCGGAAGATATTGGTGCAATCGTAAACGGATTTACCATTCCGGAACTCTGTGAAAAGCGGGCTAAAATGCACTTTGGCAGAAAGACTGGGAAGACCTATCAGATGCTTTCCAGTGCATACAGCATGGTGAAGGAAGCGGATTACCATGCCGCAGATGGCTTAAAGCAAATCATCGACCGATATCTTGCTGCGGATTACAATATGGATCAGCAGTATCGGAAATTCTACTATTATTACGACCAGCTGGAGAGTACGGAAAGCTTTGAGCCGCTTCGGGAACTGGTGGAAAATATCTACACAAACGAATATCTGGCTTGCCTGCTCCCTGCCTGGAATGCTGGAATCCAGCAGGATGCCGCATTTTCGGCAATTCCGTTGCAGCGGGAGTTTTACAATGCCAACCTGCGCTATACCAAAGAACGCACCGTGGTCATCATTTCGGATGCCATGCGTTACGAGGTTGGACAGGAATTGTTTGCCCGAATGCAGGATGACCCCAAATGCACGGCAAAACTCTCTGTACAGCTGAGTGTCCTGCCGTCTTATACAAGGCTCGGCATGGCAGCACTTTTACCGCATAAGACACTGGAGATGACGGATGACTTTCAGGTACTGGCAGATGGTATCCTTTGCGATAATCTGGCAGGTCGGCAGCAGGTGCTGCAAAGCTATAACCCGGATAGTGTTTGTGTACAGTTCGATGATATCAAAAATTTGAAAGTAGCAGAGCTGCGAGATGTGCTGACAAAACGTCAGATTATCTATGTATATCATAATCAGATTGACGCGCGCGGAGACAAGGCAAATACCGAGGATGAGGTGTTTTATGCGTGTGAGGAGGCCGTTCAGGAAATCATGGACTTGATTCATCGAATCTCCGTCAGCGGCAACACCTATCATTTTATCGTCACTGCCGATCATGGCTTTATTTACAAGCGTGATAAGCTGACAGAAAGTGACAAGATTTCTGGGAAAAGCGCGGAAAAAGCATTTGTCAATCGCAGATTTATCGTGTCCAAGGCGGCACTGGAAGATGACGGCATCGACCATACGAGCATGGGACGCGTTCTGGGGAATGAGGACAGCAAGGTGGTGTCCTATCCTGTTAGCAGCAATGTCTTTAAGGTGGCCGGAGGCGGTGCTAACTATGTGCATGGCGGTTCCTCACCGCAGGAAATGCTGGTGCCGGTGCTGGAGTTTAAGATGGAACGCGGCCACATGGAAACAAAGAATGCAGAGATTGCTCTGGTCAGCATCGTCCATAAGATTACGAACCTGATCACTTCCATGGACTTTATCCAGTCGGATGCAGTCAGTGATACTGTAAAAGCGGCAAAATACCGCATTTTCTTCCTCTCGGAGGACAATGAGAAAATCTCGAACGAAAACAGCTATGTGGCGGACAGTCGCGAGGAAAATGCACAGAAGCGCATCTTCCGGATGCGGTTCACATTCAAGAATAAGAAATACGACAAGGACAAGCAGTATTACCTTGTGGTTTACGACGAAGAAAGCGGTCTGGAGCAGTGGAGGCAGCCTGTCATCATGGACATTGCCTTTGCAGATGACTTTGGATTCGGATTCTGATATAGAGGAGGCAGGAATTCCGTATGGAAATGATGGATATGGCGGCAGACGATACCCGTGAAGAACTGCGCCGGAAGCTGCGCAGCAACTTTGACGGTCGGATCGTCCGCAAAGACCTGACAAAGAAAATAAAAGAAGGAGCGAATGTTCCGGTCTATGTGCTGGAGTTCCTGCTGGGTCAGTATTGTAGTTCAGACGATGAGACAATCATTGAGCAGGGCGTTCAGAATGTAAAACGCATTCTGGCAGATAATTTTGTCCGCCCGGATGAGGCTCAGAAAATTCTCTCACAACTGCGCAAGAACGGGAGCCATACCATTATTGATATGGTGACAGTACATCTGGACATCAAAAAGGATTGCTTTTTTGCGGAGTTCTCTAACCTTGGACTTACTAATGTGCCAATTACAGATGATTATCCGGAAAAATATGACCGGCTACTTTGCGGCGGGATCTGGTGCATCGTGCAGCTGGAATATGAATCTGAGGGAGACAGCAGCTTTGGAATCACGGATATAGATGGACAGCCGATTTCCTCTAAACAGAAAAAGCAGAAGGATATTTCACCCATCAGCATCCATAAGCTGACTCCGATTCAAATGCCCCATATCGACATTGAAGAAGTTCGAGAGGGACGCAAGGCATTCACACAGGAAGAGTGGATGGATGTTATGCTGCGTTCCTGTGGATATGAGCCGGAACAGCTGAACAATCGGGAAAAGTGGCTGCTGCTTGCGCGTATGCTGCCGTTGGTGGAGAACAACTTCAATCTCTGTGAGTTGGGGCCGCGTAGCACAGGCAAGTCCCATATCTATAAAGAAATCAGCCCGAACAGTATCCTGGTATCCGGTGGTCAGACGACCGTTGCAAATCTGTTTTACAATATGGGGCGCAAAACCGTAGGTTTGGTAGGCTTATGGGACTGCGTTGCCTTTGATGAGGTTGCCGGAATCAAGTTTAAGGACAAAGACGGCATTCAGATTATGAAAGACTATATGGCTTCCGGCTCCTTTGCTCGTGGCAAAGAGGAAAAGGCAGCATCGGCATCTATGGTCTTTGTAGGAAACATCAATCAGAGCGTGGATGTGTTGCTCAAGACTTCCTCTCTGTTTGACCCGTTCCCGCCGGAGATGGGAACGGACACAGCCTTTCTTGACCGTCTGCATTGCTACATTCCAGGCTGGGAGATTCCGAAGTTCCGTCCGGAGCATTTTACAAACGACTACGGCTTTATCACGGATTACTTGGCAGAGTTTATCCGAGAACTGCGGAAAGAACAGTATGGTGATGCGTTGGATAAGTACTTCCGCCTTGGAAAGAACTTGAACCAGCGCGATACGATTGCTGTCCGCAAGATTGTAGGCGGCTATGTGAAATTGCTGTATCCGGATGGAGAATTCACGAAGGAACAGATTGAAGAAATTCTTGTATTTGCGCTGGAAATGCGCCGTCGTGTCAAGGAACAGCTGAAAAAGCTGGGTGGAATGGAGTTCTATGATGTGAACTTCAGCTATATCGACCTTGATACCTTTGAAGAAAAATTTGTTTCCGTGCCAGAGCAGGGCGGTGGAAAGCTCATCCCCGATGGCATCTGCAATCCGGGACAGGTATATACCGTAAGTCAGGGCAAGTCCGGTATGATCGGCGTATTCCGCCTTGAAAGCCAGATGCTGCCCGGCAACGGAAAATTTGAGCGCACTGGCCTTGGCAGCGACCGTGATTGCAAGGAATCCACGAATACGGCGTTCAATTTCCTGAAAGCAAACGGAAATCGAATCAGTGGTAGCATCAGCACCACGATGCGGGATTACATCATCAACTATCAGGATTTACAGGGCATTGGCATGACCGGAAAGCTGGCGTTGCCTACATTGATTGCACTATGCAGCATCGCTCTTGGACGGCCTACGGTCAGTACACTTGCTGTGCTGGGAGAAATCAGCATCAGCGGCACGATTCTGAAAGTGGACGAGCTTGCCAATAGTTTACAGGTGTGTCTCGATAGCGGAGCAAAGAAAGTGCTGCTTCCGATTACCAGTGCAGCAGACCTTGGCACCGTGCCGCCGGAGTTGGTGGGTTGTTTTAATTTGATTTTTTACAGCAGTGCGGAAGATGCGGTGTTTAAGGCGTTGGGGGTAGAGTAACATGGCAAGTAAAATTTGCAAGATTGTTTATTTTGATGAGGATTCGGTGACAGATTATGTTCAGATTGTTGCTGGAGGAACGCTTGAGAAAACAACAGAGCTATTAAATTCAAGTGATTTAAGTGAAGAGCAAAAAGCAGATGTTTCTGCCAAGGGGGGAATCGGCGGAGTATTTAAGGCCTTACTTGGTTGGGAAGCGTCGGCAAGTGGCGAAGTTTCTGCTGGTTTAGCATTGAATCGCAACAAAATGGTAAAAAACATAGTGAAGAATACGATTCTTACAGACTTTTTACACATCATTGATGAAAACGAAAATAAAAGTGCTTCAAAAACAACAAGAGGAGCTATAAAAAAGTTTGAAGGATATGTCATATCGGCAGAGAAAGATTCTCTTTCCTATATGGTTATGGTTTCGCCATACTTATCAATGCTGCGTTCAGGATCGTCAATACCGGCTGGCGATTTCAATATTGCAATTGATAAGCTTGAGAATGCCTTGAAAAATGCAAAAGGTTACTATGAATTTGTCGGCACTAAGGGAAAAAGTAAGGTCATACTACGCTTCAATATAAATTCGTTTAAGAATGGGTATACAATTAGTGATTTGTTGAAAATGAATTTAAGCATCTACGCAATCAAAGTAGGACGAACAACTATTGATATGCTAAATGTAAGTAAAGAATTGGAGATGGATGTTTCTATAATACCGAAGGACAATCCGTCATACGAGGAAAGTAATGAAGTGGAAGACACGTCGACTTCATCAAAAACATTAGATGTATTCGATGTTTTGCTTGCGGGGGTAGAAGCTGTTGATTGATAAAGTTGTTGTGTTTACTGGGTCGAAAAAGGATTTTGAAATTTTTCTTGAGAAACAGATTCCGGAAGACTCCGAAACAATTCCTTTTATGGAACTGATTCAGCACTATAATGCACGGCTTAGACCAAATGAATCTGGAGTTCGCGAGAATGCATTGAGAGCTAACATAGAAGTAGACAATTGCGTTGTTAGGGCGGATGATTATGGCTCTGTAATGCCGCATGTTTTGTCGAATTTTGCCAATATTGTGAACCTCAACTATGATATGGGAACACTGTATATTCAAAATCCGCCCAGACGTGTGCTGGAATCGTTAAAGGCAGGGCTTGATGGGGATATTGAATATTATGGAAGTCAGTACCCTGAATTGGATAGAGACGCATTAACAAAGATATATAAAGCATTGAATAGTGATGTTTATGGGCAGGATGAGTGTAAAAAACAGATTCTAAGTGGAATGTATCGTTTGACTACTGGTGCAACTAATAAACCAGTTGTACTTATGCTCTATGGACCGTCAGGAGTAGGAAAAACGGAAAGTGCAAAAAGCATAAGTAAATCGCTGGGTGGAGAGTTATTGCGCATTCAGTTTTCAATGATGCAGACATCAGAAGCATATGATTACGTTTTTGGTGCAGAGCATTCCAAAAGCAGTTTTGCTCGCGATATGATGGGACGAGAATCAAATGTAATTTTGATTGATGAATTTGATAAAGTGAATCCTGCGCTATACAATGCCTTTTATGAATTGTTTGACGAAGGCAAGTATGTTGATACGAATTATAGCGTCGAACTTGGGCAGGCAATTTTTCTTCTTACATGTAATTTCTCAAATGAAAATGAAATAAAGAAGGCATTAGGGCCAGCAATGTTTTCAAGAATTGGGTGCTGTGTCGAATATGCTGATTTAACAGTGGAGCAAAAGCAGAAAATCGTGAATAATTGGTATGATTCAATTATGGCTTCTTTGAAGGATGATGAAAGAGTATATATCGAAACCACAGATATACATGAGTGGTTCCTGAAAAATGCCGAGAGATACGATAATATTCGTATTTTGAAATCAAAAATGGAAAATGCAATTTTTGAAAAATTAACGGATCATTTTATTATTATGACAGGAAGTATGGCGGAAGGCACACAGGATCGTGTGTGAAGAGACAAGAGTACATTTCTGTTGCGCGAAAGTATGTGGATTGTTAAATGATTTTTTGGTTATATTCAGTGGCTAATTGAGTCGTGAAAGTAGTTTGGACAAGTATACGAGGGGGAATCGTCATGACCAAGAAGAAAGCCTCTATGTCACAGGTGCTGGCAGATATAAAGCCTTATATAACGAAAAAGTTCATGGCGGCACCGTGTATTAAGGAGCAAGACATTCAGGCTATCTGTCAAATCCTCCTGCCCAGATACAAGAATGTGCAGCTCATGCAAGGACTGACCAACAACAAGCCGGATTTTAGAATTCAGGTGAAAGGTCTGTTCGGGACGGAAGAAAAACGGTTTGAAGTGGTTGGTGGTGATAAGAAAAGGTCAGCAGCAAAGAAGAAATCTGACTTGGGCTGGATTGATAGGCTGGAAGAGATTGATGCTGCGCTGGATGATTTCTGACATCAATGCAGCGTGGAGAGTTATCTGAGGCAAGAATTTGTGCAACAGGTTGTTGCACAAAACCACACATAAAACAGCGGGGAAGCGATGGAGTGACACGACAAGAATTATTTACATGGATACGTCAGCAGTACGGCACAGAACCGGAATATCCCTGGCATGACTGGAATGCAGTGCTGCGGCACAACGACAATAATAAATGGTATGGTGTGGTTCTGGAAGTATCTGCTGACAAGTTGGGATTGCCGGAGGCAGGCATCATTGATGTCCTTAATGTGAAAAGTGATCCGCTGCTGATTGGCTCTCTTCGCGGGCAGGACGGCTATTTTCCGGCCTATCACATGAACAAGGAAAAATGGCTTAGTATTCAGCTCGGCAAACCGGAGCTGGATGATGCCATCAAAGACCTGCTTTCTTTGAGCTATGAGCTGACGGCACCGAAAAAGCGCAACCCAAAATCATCAGCAAAAAATCCGGGAGATTCTGCAAATGGCAAAGAAATTGACGAAGGCTGAGCGAAAGGAAGCACGCCTCCGCAAAGGCAAGCAGTGGCTGCTCACCTATACCGGCTCACCGAAAAAGATGAATAAGCATTACCGGGAACGCTTTCATGTGGATGCTGTGACTGCCGCTAAAGATTTGCAGGAGCTTGGAGTCAATTATACACAGGAGCAGCTTGACCAGATTAAACAGGCTGAAGAACAGCGACTTCGGCAGTGGAGAATGGAGCGGGAAGCGAAAGAACGGGAACGGCTGGCAGAACTGTATGAGGACTGCGATGGTCGTTTTGCTTTTATCGCTGGATATACAGATGGCGGCGCACCGTATGGTGTGATGTGGGAAGAAGTAGGCATTGATCCGGGACTGCCTTTCGAGGAAAAAGTGAAGCTCTATCACATGCAGGTGTTAGACTGATAATTGTGCAAGCACCGCCTGCACAATTCGCAACAAAAAAAGAGGAGCCAGTCCAGGCTCCTCAAATGTACATTATTTCAAAAAGTTGCTCTTATGTTCCAGTGCGTGCAGATTATAGCCAAGTGTTGCCAGGTGCGCTACCTTCAGTGCAACCAGATTGATGTCAGTGGACATCGCACTGGCGATCTGCTCGGCTGTGTATCCATACTCATAGATGTAACGAAGGACTTCGTTGCTGTCCATCAGGATCTCCGCTGCTACGATGTTCGCTTCATATTCCGGTTTGGATTTCATGTCGTAGAGCATGAACTCATGAATCGGGGTGGTTTTCGCCATATTCCGGTGAAGCTGGTCATGCCCTAATTCATGTGCGCACACGATGCGCAGCATATTTTCATCCAGACTGTTATTCAGGAAAATAAAACGATTTCGCTTAATCACCCGGTACATTCCCTTCAGGGAACCAAAATTTTCGCAAAGCATGACATTGATACCAAGCTGCCTTGCAATTTCAAAAGGGTCTCTGGAACCGCAGCGTTTTACCAGTTTCTCACCGACCCGTGAAAGCTGTTCCGCATTCATCATACCACCTCCAGTTTACAGTATAGCGAAAAGTGTGTACGATAAATATCACTGATCGGATTTTTTACGCCTCGTTTTCGGTGCGTATTTTTTATTGTTCTCCTTGGCAATCCAGTAGGCATCGGTCAGAGCTTTATAAGCTCCTTCGATGGCATCTTCGCTTAATTCGCCGCCAGCGAACATACCGGTCACTTCGCTGACCAGTTCTTCAATATCTTTCGCTGCTTTTGCGCCGCCTTTTTCATGAGCTTCTACGACATAGGTGCCGCTGCTTCCCAGCAGGTACTCAGTAGTAGTATTCAGCGCATCCGCAATCTTCTGGATCGTGACCATATTGGATGGTTTACGGCTGCCAAGCTCATAATTCTGAATTGTGCGGGCGGTTACACCGGCCTTCTCTGCAAGTTCTACCTGAGTTAAATTGGCTTCTGTTCTTTTTTCTTTCAACCTTTCTTTGAAGACCATAGGAATACCTCTTTCTTTTTTAATAACAAACACGAACACTTTTTCATAAAATCCTATTGACACGAAAAACTGTACTTGCTATAATGACGATGAAAACACGAAATACAATTCGTGTAATTATAGTATCACAAGAAATGCTGTGTGTCAATGCGTTCGTGAAAAGTTGTTCGTGCTTTCACGAACGGAGAGGAGGAATACGAGATGCAAAGAGTGATTCTTCATTGTGATATGAATAATTTCTATGCCTCTGTCGAGTGTATGCTGAACCCGGAACTGAAGAACAAGCCGGTGGCAGTGTGCGGTTCTGTGGAGGAACGGCATGGCATCGTACTTGCGAAGAACTATGCAGCAAAGGCGTTTGGCGTTTCCACGGGAGAGGCAATCTGGCAAGCAAAGCAGAAGTGCCAGGATCTTGTGATCGTGGAGCCGCACTATGAGCAATATATGAAGTTTTCAAAGCTGGCTCGTGAGATATACGGTCGTTATACTGACCAGATCGAGCCGTATGGGATGGACGAATGCTGGTTGGATGTGACCGGAAGCGGCTGCATGGGAACCGGATTTGAAATCGCAGATGAGATTCGCAGAACTGTTAAGTTTGAATTGGGACTTACGATTTCCGCAGGAGTGAGCTTCAACAAGATTTTTGCCAAGCTTGGGTCGGATATGAAAAAGCCGGATGCGATTACCTGCATCGAAGCAGATTCATTCCGTGAGAAGATTTGGTGTCTTCCTGCCTCTGACTTGCTTGGAGTCGGTAGAGCGACCGAGAAGGTTCTATCCGGTTATGGGATTCATACGATTGGAGAGCTTGCTACAACATCGGATGATTTCTTGAAGTGCCGCCTTGGAAAGAATGGACTGGCGATTAAGAAGTATGCCAATGGGCTGGATGATTCGCCGGTTATGCGTTCCGATTATGTCTCCCCGGTAAAAAGCATTGGGCACGGGATAACGACCATGCAGGATTTGGAAAATAACGCCGAAGTCTGGTGTGTCATGCTGGAGCTGGTGCAGGAAATCGGAACTAAGCTGCGAACGCATAAAAAGAAAGCAGGCGGAATTGCGATTTCCATCCGCAACAATGAGCTTTTCACGAAGGAGTGGCAGTGCCGGATTAGCATTCCGACACAAAGCCCTACCTATCTGGCGAAAACCGCATTTTCTTTGTTTGCAAAGAATTATCAGTGGGAACACTCGATTCGTTCGGTGACGGTTCGGGCAATCAACCTGTTTGAAGAGGATTGTCCGATACAATACGACCTATTCATAGATGTGAAATCACTGGATCGCCAGGAACGGCTGGACGCAGCGATTGAGCAGATTCGATTCCGATTCGGGAAAGATGCGATTAAAAATGGGGTACTTTTTCAGAAAAGCAAGATGCCGACAGAGCGAAAAGTGGATTTGGTCATGCCGACAGGAATGATTGGTTAATACAGCATCGGTAGAATCTGGTGAGTTCTTTGCTAAAAGAAGTCAACACATTCGCCGGTTTACAGAGGAGGAGCGTAGAATATGTCGGAACAGAAATGTAGAAAAGTATATGTACCTGTGAATTTGGATGTGGATGCGGAGGGAAATATCCGTCCGCGTCTGATTCGGTGGATTGACGGACGGGTGTATGAGATCGACCGATTGAAACATAAGTGCCGGGCTGCTTCCACGAAGGTAGGTGGCTGCGGAATCCGCTATACGGTCATGATCGGTGGGCATGAGAGTTTCCTGTACAACGAAGATGAAAAATGGTTCGTTGAAGCAAAGGAGCTGTGCCTATGATCCTTTCACAGAAAAACATAGAAGAAATCGCTGTTGCAGTGATAAGAGATTTTCAAAAGTCATTTTTCGGCAGCGAAGCAGATGATCCGGCAAGATTCGCACTTCCGACACCCATTGACCAGTTTGCATCCGATTATCTGAACCTGAAGGTGTCATTTCAAAAGTTGTCCTCGGACGGAAGCATCTATGGTCTGACCGCGTATGTGGATACAGAATATCAGATAGAGGTTGATGGAAGTCAGAGGAGCATCTTCCTGAAAACCAATGATGTGGTTCTGGACAAGAGTTTCATTGAACCAGCGAATATTCGGAAACTCTGCGGAAAACGCAGATTTACGCTGGCACATGAGTGCGCTCACCAGATACTGTTTCAGCTGGATTCCGATGACCGAAAGATAGCCTGCCATAAGAGACCGGAAGTGCGAGGAAATGGCTCTCGCGTCCTGAGAACGCAGGAAGATTGGAACGAATGGCAGGCCAATACACTGGGAGCTGCCATTCTGATGCCTCAGTCAGAAGTGGATCGGGCGATGTGGTTCATCAACAGCAGAAAGCCTCTGACATGTTATGGATGGCGTTTTTATGACAAAGACCAGGTGAAGATAGATACTTTTTGTGGCGTCTTTGGCGTTTCGAGATCGGCAGCTGCTATCCGCTTGGAACAACTGGGCTATCTGAACTGGAAAAAGGATTATGAATATCGCGATCCATTGGAGGTGTGGCCATGAGCAGGAATATCAGAGTATCGGAACCATCTGCGGAAATGCAGATTAAAATCATCCGGGCAAAGGATGCAATCGCTTCGCAAAAGCCCAGGACTGTCAGGTGCCCTTATTGCCGACACAATTCAATCATCGTCTTTGAGGATACCAGAGGACATGTGCAGACCAAATGCAAGGCCTGCGGACGAGAGACCGTCTTCAATGTTTTGGAGATGAGAAGATTACGGAGATTGCAGCTCTACTATTCGTCTTTGAATGGTTGAGATGACAATAAATAACCCTATTAACACAATTTTATAAGTCATAGCTGTGCTGTGGAGCCGCTGACAGGCGAAGTCTTCCGAATGCCGCATGAGACAGAATTATGGGATACCCATGTTCTGTTTTATCGGCACAGGATTTTTTTCTTCACCGTCATGCGGCTCCTTTTTTGACCTTCCGTCGATCCGGTTCTGTACCGGCTGTGCGGAAGGAGAAACGTATGTATTTTGACGCAAAAGAGTTTGGTAAGAGACTTCACGATGTTCGCACTTCCCGTGGCATTACGCAGGAGGAACTGGCGGTTCGCCTGGGCCTGGCAAGCAAGCAGCATGTCAGCCGCATGGAGAACGGTGAACGCAGCTGCTCTATTGACTTGCTGATTGAACTGTCCTGCATCCTCCATGTCAGCACGGATTATCTTCTGATGGGCAGCGAGCCAAGCAAAGAGGAAGTCAAAAATGATCTTCTTAGTATTATTTCGGAGCTGTCTACGATTGCGAAAAAAATCTAAAAAGCATTAGGCGCAATATAACTGCTGACGGCGTAGAATCATGGTGGCTATCTTGGTGGATACCTTGATGGGTGTCATCCTCTAAGTTATCATGGGTTGCGTCATAGGACTTATCATTGGCTGTACCCATGATAGAGTGAGCATGAGTGATTTGAGCACCCTCACTGCCGTGGGCAATAAGGTGGATACAAAGATTCAAAACTATGTGTGGGATGTCCGGCGATTTATCTTGCTCACTAACTTGGTCATTGACTAAGTTTTTCTGACTAAGTTGGTAAGTTACATTTTTCAAGATGACTCTGAAATCTTTTGCCGTTGAGAAAATTTTCGGATTATATGCCGCTGTATATCCAGGCGGCTTTTCGGTTTCCCTGACGATTTTGCGTAGGCCGCTTCCATGACGCTCCATGTATTTCATGCGGTGGAACGGGTCAGCAATCACAAGGCTTGCCATATTGAACGGATACTTTTTAGTGTCAAAAACAAATCAGAAAATAAAAACGGAAAATCCGTTGATATTTTCTGATTTGCGGCGTATAATAAGATTATAAGAAAATAAAAACGAAAAAACTGTTTTTAGAGGAGGACTACCTATGAAAATACTCCGCATCACCGCACAAGGACTCCCATTATTCAAAAAAGACTTGGATATTTGCTTTTATACGCAGCAACGTGTTTGCGAAGAGGACAAAGATAGTCTTTACCGTTTGACGGATAACTACTATCTCCACTCTGCCTGTGCTTTCATTGGAATTAACGCATCTGGCAAGACCTCGGTATTAAAGGTCATTAGCTTGGCCTTAAATATTGTGAAAAATGAGCCCATCAATCATGTGGAGGCAAAAAGCATTCTTGGCGGAGCGAAGAATGTTACAATCCGCACATATTTTTATGATAAGCGTAGCTACGTCTGCTGCTTGGAAACTGTAATTGCGGCAAAGAAGTCGAAAACAGGGGAATATGTGTATTCGATTCTGTCTGAAAGCCTTTGGGAAAAACCGATTGCAACCGTTAAGTCGAAAAAGTATCTGACAGATTTTACAGGAATGAAGCCTGTAGAGCAGCGCAATAGCGATGAAGCATACCTTTCTGATGATGTCAGCTTTGTCATTGCACATAATAAAAAAGCGAATGATACAGTGGAAATATTCAGCCTGCTTTCCTATACGAATGTGAATGTGCTTCCATTTACCGAAGATATTCCATTGGAGGTAATTGCATTTCTCGATCCGACCATTGAGAAATTGTGTTTTGAGCAGACAGAGGGAAAAACATTTATCCACTTGAAGTTTAAGGATGAAGAAGAGATTATCCTGAATAATGCGGCAGACCTTGAGCAGTATCTGTCCTCTGGTACGATTAAGGGTATTATTACATTCTCGATGGTAAAGGAAGTTCTTCATTCAGGTGGTTATCTTCTGGTAGATGAAATAGAGAATCATTTCAACAAGGAAATTGTAACGACCTTAGTGCGCTTCTTTATGGACAGCCGACTGAACAAAAATGGCGGAACGCTTATTTTCACTACGCATTATCCGGAACTGCTGGACGAATATGACCGAAATGACGGAATTTGTATCGTTAGAAACCGTAATGGCATTACAGCAGAAAATCTGAGCTATATATTGAAACGTAATGATATTAAAAAGAGTGATGCTTACCAGAGCGGCTTCCTTGAGGGAACAACGCCAGCATATGAAGCGTATATGCGCTTGAAGAAAAGCCTGGCTGCTTCAATCAATTAAGGAGGCGGCAGAATGGAATTAGCAAAATACAAGGCGTGTATATGTGAAGGCTCTGCCGAAGAAGCTATTATCGACATACTGGTTGATAATGATCTTCTGATTTTCAACAGAGAAGAAATGTTGGAAGAACGTGTCATCCGTTGCAGAAGTGCTAAACGATTCGAGGAGCGATACTTACGGAAAGGATTCGATGAGCAGATTTCTGTGATACGGATTTTGGATTCTCGCAGAGAGGAATTTCGATTGAGTAAAGCATATGAGCAGAAAATTGACGTGGTAAATGTCATTACTGCTCCAGAAATTGAAATGCTGATTATTCATGCGGAAGGAGCATATGATCAGTTTAAGCGTTCTGGAAAAAAAACAAGCGAATTTTGTAAAATCAATCTTCGGATGCATGATGTGAAGTCGTATGATTTTGTGAAGCAGTATTTCAGTAATCCTCAGCTCTTGGTGAAAGCCATAAAAGAGTATCGCAGAACAGCAAATATCCCCAAAGGAGAATACAGCTTGTCTGATTTGCTGAGATGAGCGTCTTTGATGCCTCGTTGGGAAACCAACGGGGTATTTTTTTGCCTCAATCAGGCTGCACAGAGCACTGAAAAAACCAAAACGAACAGTAGGTAGTCCTGCAAGCGGACAAACAAATGAGGGCGGGCTGACTTGAAAAAGTAAATTCCAGTGCAAAAGTAAATTCCACCGCTCTTTTAAA
>ERZ836829.219-NODE-219-length-84140-cov-4.617351_pt1 | contig 84140 bp, 104 predicted proteins | sample MGYA00519574_ERZ836829 | MGnify/ENA primary metagenome ERZ836829 (study PRJEB31850, sample SAMEA3708808) | human gut metagenome | biome: human gut; feature: human-associated habitat; material: faeces | place: China | collected 2014 ...
GATGCAAATAAAAAGAGGATGTGGACAAAATGATTTCTCATTTTGTCACATCCCCATCTTAAATTATTACTTGCCTTTAGCCTGGTATGTCTACATTAAGAGGCTAACCACATATCAACACATGATTGTATGCCGTACCGCCATTGATTTTCGTCACTGGACGTTTCACACATCTTGATAGCATAGTCGAGAAAACGACGAATATCTGTCGGGACAGGTTGAGCTTTATAGTTATATGAATTCTCAACAAGTCGCATAAATTGGTCTAATTCCAACGGAATAATTTTCGATTTTCCACCATACAAGGCAATCGACAAATGATTCAAACCATAAAAATGTGCCAAAGTTGCAGCGTTTATTGACGGCGCAATAAAAAGGCAATAAGTTTCCTTTCCGGCACGCTTCTTTAGTTGTCCATAATGGCGGGCTACAGGTTCGCCCTCTGATTCATATTGCCGTTGCCCAGATTGCATTGTGACTTCCACTGACAAAGAAAAATCTTCATAATCACATTCAATATCAGGCATATTTCCGGCGGCAGTTGAGAGGGGTTGTCCTGCATCGTCAAAGTTAAAGTTTCCTTTGATATTTCCTCCGTCAAGCATTGTCATTGCACGCCATGTATTATATTCAAGCATTAAAGGCGCATCGTAATACTCATCAGACACAATTTCATTGAAAGTGTCAATTATTTCTGAATACAGGGCATAAGACTTGATTTCGGCAACTTGTTCGTGAATGACAGCATCTTTGTGTTCCTTTACAATTCTGTCGCGCAAGTCTTTTAATTCTTCAAGATTTTTACTCAACAGTTCACGCTTTGTAAATGACCCGATTCGCATAAGAACATCAATGATGTTCTCTCGATTGTCAGTATATAACACGGGAGTGTTTGTTGCAAAAAGGTGTTTTTTGTAGGCTTTTGCATTGTCAATAAAAACCGGGTCACGCTGTACATTCGCCAAAATAAAGTCAACTTCAACCATTTTGTCAGCAAAAATAGAAATGGAACGATTTTTGTGTGAAATAGCAATTAGCTCCGTATATCTTAGGTAACGAAAGCAAGCATCCGCATAGTCCCGCATATTGCTCTTTTGCGTTGCGACAAATTTTTTCAAGCTTGCATCATTTGTTTCTCGAGTTTTTGTTTTCCCCTCTGCAATGCGGTCACTATGGATTTCTAAAATAGCCTGTTCCCAAACCTCGTTTACAAAGCGCTTGTATTGCCCTCTGTTTTGCTTTTTTGCTTTCCTAAAAAGGAGAATAGAATTTTTCACATCGTCAAATTTGTGATAATCCGTCATTTGAACAGCGAAAATTTTGAATTCGTCAAAAGTAATATATTCGAGTTCGCGGACTAATCGCAGAATCTCTAAATATGGACGCACATAAAATGTTCCAGTGATTTTTGCGTTTTCTTTGTGGTATGGTGACGGTAGCTGGAATTTCAGTAACTGCCGTAAAAAGATTTCCTGTGGGCGCTTTCCGTAAACAAGTGCATGACCTGCTGCTGTGAGTTCTAAATGCGGTTGAAGGTCAATGAAACCTAACGCCTTTGGCGCACGGTTTATTCTATCACGCGCACTAAATGCTTTGTCAGATGGTGAACCCTTACCCTCAAAAAAACTGCTTGCCGCTAATTCATCAATAAACTGTTCCTGCGTTATGTTGTTCCACGATTTTCCTGCAAACTTCTCATGCAATAATCTAATCTCGGTATCATTTTTGCAGGGGTTCTCGGTGAAGTTGTAAAAAACAATAACTTGTTATCAATCCTTGCCATTCTATCACCGCCTTAGTAATTCTTAACAACGATGTGCATTTTATCGTTGTTAAAACGATTTCTGATATTTACAGAATACTTTTTGTAATACTCATCAAAAATATATTCACCGTAAAGTTCTTCCGTTAAAGGTGTCTTACCAATAACCATTAAAGCGCGGCAGGGCAGGTTTTTGAAATCTGCTGCTAATCGTCTATGTTCGGCTTCGTCAAAGCCGTTCATCATGTCAATGTTTCCATAATCATTGAATACACAGTCATAAGGTGGGTCAAGGAACATGAAATCATCTTCTTGCGCCATGTTGAAAATTTGATTATAGTCAACATTAAAAATTTCTGCTCGCTGTAATAGTTCGCTGTGCTGTGGCGTGACCAGTCGTGTGTTTAGATTTGGATAGCGTCCAAACGGTACATTGTACTCTCCGTTATTATTGTATCGAATCATGCCGGAATAAGCAGTTTTGTTGATGAAAAAGTACAGAACACCGTCCAAAAATGTATTATCAGGATGGTTAAACAATTCGCGCATCTGATAATATAAATCTTCGTTTGCATTCGGTACTCGCTCATCGGGGGATAATGCTTTCAAACGCTTAAATTCGGCTTGATTAGCTTCATACTGCCGCTGCAATTCATCGAGTTGCACACGCATTTCAGGATAGTTATTTCTCAATTGTTGATAAAATGTTACAAGTCGCTCGTTTACATCATTTATAATTGCATTGTCAGGTTCAAGATAAAAGAATACGGCACCGCCGCCAAAAAACGGCTCAATGTAGCGGTTAAAGTCATCAGGTATATACTGAAGAAAGCGGGGGATTTCCCTCGATTTTCCTCCACGATATTTCAAAACCGGGTTCATATACGCACCTCGCTTTCTTGTGAATTTGTATGATTATTTCCGCTTGCAGTACAGCGTCAAGTCCTCTACACCTATCAACAAGCTATTAAGCAGGATTGCTAATAACACCCATAAAGGTAGATTCAGGACGAAGACCACCAATACCAATAGCATACTTAGCAATAAGCTGGTCTGCCTGGTATTCAGCACGACGTGCCGTTTCAAAGCTAATATCTTTCAGGGACAAGACACCAACCGAAGATTTGTGACAAATAAGAAGCGGAGACTTGCTTGCATAAGTAGATGGGAACGCATGACCATCACCCTGAATGGTATTTGTCGGGTCATCACCACCCTGCGCCAGATGAGGACATTCGATAATCTGGAAACCATCCATGCTGATAATATTGGAATTAGTCAGCGTAGCGGCGGCACCATAATTACTGTTCAAGAAATCAAGGTTCGTTGCCAGTGCGGCGTGAATTTCAGGTGTAACAAAGCAATAACGATCACCCTGCGGAACGTAGTTAGCGGCCATTTTAGCCTTGACTTCCAACAGAATGTCACGGACTGATCTGGCAAAAACTCTTTTTCGTATTTTTCAACAAGAGTCCAAACATACTTTATAAATTCATCGCTATCCATCAAGCCAATGTCAAATTTAGGCGGATTGCCAACTAATTTTGCTTTAGGGTCTACTTTTAGGTAAGCCAAATCGTATTCAGAATCGGGTTCGTTTGGTTTTTCAAAAAACCATAAAGTGACTCTTTCTCCTTTTACTCGCACATTTCTATACTTATCATCAATAGCAACAATTGTCCCTTTGATTTTAAGAGGCCCGTCAGATATTACTTTCATATCAAGTTTAGCGTCTTTAAATTTCATTTGTTTTCTCCTTTACATAGGCCGAAATGTCCGCACTTTACCGAACTGTGCTTTGATAAATTCTGCTGCTTCATCATTTGCCTTCCAAATAATCTTCGACACGACCTAAAGCGCAATCCCAACCATCACACCAATCATATGGTTCTATATAAAACGGGCAAGTCTTATGTGTATTATTGTCTGTGCAAACCCCATACCCCTTGTTACAATCTCCACATCGTTTGTCATGCAGCTTTTCAAGCAGTGAAATTGTCATTTTTCTTTCTTGTTCTGTTAAGCCAATATTATCCATTAATCTAACCTCCACGAAACTGACACACCATCTGTAGGGAATGATAGACCACTTTCGCCAATCACTTGTTGTGGCTTTACCATATATCCCTTTTCTATTAACGTTTCAATTGTCTTGCTTGTTATCCTATTCCTGGGGACAGCTATGCTAAAATCACCATTATGGATTGCTTCGTTTATTTTTGAAGACACATACGACATACAATTTCGTTCAATTCTTTCGTTTATTTCATCGTTATAACTCATAGACAACTCCTTTGCCTTTTGAGCCGTTGGTATATAAATATCACCCATGCTTGTTTCTCCTTTGATTAAACAGGTCAATACGTTTTTGCTTTATATTTGTCACATTCACGGGTTGGATAGATAGAGAAGAACGTGAAATCCATATTACATCCTTTTAATTCTGCTTCTTTGTATGCGAATTTGTATGTGTTCTTGCATTTGTTATATTTAGCGCAACTTTCATTTCCGCACCATGTTCTATCTTTATATGTAAACATTAGTCATTTACCTCCTCATATAGCGACTTCACACGGCTCACATAATACTCAAGATTGTCCAGGTCTTCATTAATAGTCATCAAATAATCTTCCATTTCTTGTAAGTCTATATCAGTAAATGTCTTTTTATTAGCAAGGAACCGAATACGATGCAGATAGCTGTACGCTTCTGACGAATAACTGCTAATCCTTTCCAGATACTCTGATTTGTTCATACTGCCTATACCTTTCTATTTCTTTAATATTGCCTTTATTATCCACAAGCCATCGCTTGATATGAAATGGATTGTATTTGTATGGGCTAATTTCTTCCCACTCTTTGGATAACTTTGCCAATTTATTCTTCGCTTTGACATATGAGTTCGTAATATATACAGCACGTTCTGTCCAAAGGTCGAAATTGCTATATTTTCTGTAAATTACATACTTTGTTTTCTTTTCCATATTATCGACCCTGCACAAGAAGGAACTCAATAAACGACATATGTTCTTTCAGCATCCCTGTGTCATATACCCAGTATTGGAAACATAACTCGCATACAACAACCATAAAGACTAGAAACACCATGATAAATCTACTCATTCTGTCCCTCCTTCAAATCAGAATCAAGAGAGTGTTTGATTGTAGCTTTGATGACAGCCAATTTGCAATCCATGAACCCTTTCTTGTAGTATCCAGACAGTATCGGAAATGGTACTGGGACATTTAAGCAATGCAATCTTAGCTCTTTTTTATAATTTTCATAATTATCTTCCAAATAGTTAACCATATCAATTAAATTCACTTTAGCTTATTCTCCTTAGTTCTCTTACAGAGTTCATAACAAGTCCTCGTGTCCCTTTGCTCAATCCAAACAGATACGGATGATTTTCTTGTAGTTCTATATACTGCCGATGGAACATCACAAACTCAAGACCATTGTCAAGCTTAATAAATGCCATATCATGACCACGCTTGTCTTTAACTTTTTTAAATCGTTCTACATATCCTGCAAACGTTGTACGATTATTGACCAGGCTCAAATCATACCCATCAAGGCCATTGTGAAAGCTGAATCCTAATACATCCATCTCTGCCTGTATATCGTCAAATTTAGAATCGTCTTTCCATTCGATATGAGTTTTTTGGATTTTGTCTTCATAATACGCAATCCGTTTCTGCACGTAATCAGCTTTATGTTTTGTGTTTTCTTTCCATCTACGGATAGCGTCATGAGTGTTGTCTAATTCTTTGAAATAATCTTTGAACGATTGAATAGAGGATATGAGCTTGCTTCGTGGAATTTTAAAGTAGTCCAATGCACCGCCTTTAATCAGTGACTCTAATTTGTTCTTTGGATACTGATTCATAACAGAACGAATATCGTTCTTATCAACAGGTCTGTCAATCGTTCCAACACCTTTGATGCAATTGGTTCCAATTTGTAACGCTTTGCCAACAATGGTGCATCTCTGCACTCCCAATTCTGGTGGTTTGATTGTTATACCCATGTCCCGTGCAGCTTTTACGTAAATAGGGAAGTTGTCATCCTTTGCCTTCTGGTTTAAATAAGAAGTCATGAACTCTAATGGATAGTGTGCCTTTAAGTATGCACTTCTCCATGCCGTAATCCCGTAAGCAGAAGCGTGCGATTTATTAAAAAGATAAAGTGCAGATGCTTCAACGACTTTCACAAATCCATCAACAGCATCTTCTGGCGTACCAATCTTATTGGCTGCCTGTTTCATATCTTCGATAGCAGGAGCCATTTCGTCAACAATCTTACGACCAATGATACGGCGTATGTTGTCCGCCTGCCCTAACGAATATCCACACAATGCCCTGCATCCTGCCATAACTTGTTCCTGGTAAATGACAAGACCACATGTATCTTTTAATGCAGACTCAAGCTCTGGTACAGGGTAGGTCACAGGATGTTTCCCTGTTTTCCGCAAGATGTATTCATCTGTTGTACCGCTATCAAGAGAACCAGGTCTGTACAGAGCATTGGTAGCAATCAGGTCGTTTGCTTCTGTCGGGTGCATCTTTTGCAGAGTATTTGTGAATCCACTTGATTCAGCTTGGAAAACACCATCTGTTTTACCATGCTGTAGCATACGTGCCGTTTTTTCGTCTTTATCTGGAATCTTGTCATAATCGACCTCAGTAGCTTTGATTATGCGGTCGATAATGTCCAGATGTTGCAAGCCCAGGATATCCAGTTTTAACAACCCCATTGCTTCACATTCATGAAACTCAAATGCCACAACAGGTTCCATCTCTTTCGTTTCGCTATTCTTCTGTAACTCAATAGCTGCGTAATTGCATATATCGTCTGGACAAACGATTACAGCAGAAGCGTGAGTAGAGAAATTGATTATATGCCCAGAAAAGTGACTAGCAATTTCTTTGACCTTTTTATCTTTCACACCGTCTATAGTGGATGCTTTGCAAACTTCTTTTGTAGTTTGCCCATCATATCCCAATGCCTGACATGCTTTACGGATAGCTGACTTTTCTTTGATATATCCGTAAGTACGTATCTGATATACCTGCCCATATTTGGACTTGATGTAATCAATGAGTTCATACCTACGAGACGTTTGCACATCAACGTCAACCTTGACTACCTTATATTTCTATAAGGAATAGACTATCTCTTAACCATGCCTTACGGTTTAGGTTCTATGCACTTCGAGTGGTAGCTCATCTTCCACCCTACGGGCCTTTGCCCTAGTCGTTACACTTTACTTCAATATCTCCGTGTTTTCTGTATTTAATCAATCCAGTAAATGATATTTTAAATTTTTTACTAGCATACCTACAACAAGCATTAATGCTTTTAAACTCTTTTATTTTTCTTCCTTTATAATACAGCGCACACCTTTTATAATTCCTTATCGGTGGTGATGTTTCATACGAATGTATTATATTCTCTTTATGTGTAACCCATCTTAAATTAGACACATCATTATTTAGGATATTATGGTCTATATGGTAAACTTCTGGCTTGTTCTCTGGGTTTGGAATCCATGATTTAGCTACCAATCTATGTATTAATTCGTGATGGCATTTGCCATTTTTATATAAAGGAATAGTTAAGTAGGGGCATGTTATTGTAGGTCTTGAAATTAAAAATTTTTGTTTATACAAAGAGTAAACTTTCCCAGAACGGGATATTAGGTATCTGTCCTCATACCCCTTAACTGGCCGGAGATTTGTTAAATCATCTATATGCGTTCCCTTTCTGTTAAATTAGATATTGAAGTCTTAGCACGGTATTGTCATGCCTTTCGGTTTAGAGTTCCACCGTTAGCCCTGTTTCCAGGACACCTATGAGCAATATAGTTCACATAGATTAACATTTGCTATTTCTAGCAAACTCGACATATATGTTTATCTGCACTACTTGTTCGTTCTGGGTTACAGAAGCGTTCAAATAACAATCCATATTTTAATGGGTCAACCTTCGTACATCCTATGACATACATTACGTCACTTCCGCAACAACTTCCACGTCCCAGGCCAGTTCGTATACCTTTTAACTTACACCATCTGATATAATCATCGATGATACAAATATAGTTCGTATAACCGACCTTATTGAACATCTTGAGTTCGTAGTTGCAACGCTCAATATGTTCTTTTTTATTTGGCCAGTTACTCATACCTTTTTCATGCCATCCTTCGTTTAAACGCTTCCGAAGGTACGCTTCTGGGTCAGAGCAGAAGTTAGGGTAGTGCTGTCCTCCGAACGGGATTTCAACGTTGCACTTATCCACAATCCCCTGAATATTTTCATAGCATCGCTCAATGGTTTCAGCTTTGAAGTCATGATAGTTAATCATCAAGTCATTGATTTCATCTGTACTCATCAAGTAGTACGATGGAGTTTCGTAATAACTTGATTCTGCACCTAATGCTAACCAATGTTTGTGATATGGAGCATCAGACTTATTAACATAATGGCTGTCAAGCGCGATAATGACATCGTGGTTATATTTTACTGCCCATTCAAAAGCTTTATGATTGTATGCTTTCTGTTCTTCTGTCGGATGTGGCTGTAATTCTACGTACAAATCATCACCAAATATGTTGTCCAACTCGTACATATCTTCCCGCGGTTCATCCTGCCTAAGAATACCTGCCAGGCAAGCTGTCGTGCAGATAAGTCCTTCATGGCATTCATCAATAGCTGCTATGTTGATACGTGGCTTACCATGCATGTGTTTCCATCCGAAAGAATCTAATCGCATTAGGTTTTGGAACCCTTTCAAATCTTTAGCAATGAACAGCATATGGTATGTTGTTGATTCTTTCAGGTTAATGTCATGGCAGTAATACAACTCTGCCCCCATGAGAGGTTTGATTCCCTGCTTTAAACACTCTTTATAGAAAGGAATAAGCCCACTCACTGTCCCATGATTTGTCAGAGCAAGAGCAGTGTAGCCTAACTCTTTTGCTCTTGCTACCAATTCAGACGTAATGGCAAATCCATCGTGTCTTGAAAAATCATTATGTGTATGTAAATTAGCGACGAACTGCAATGGGCTTTCCACCTTTCATAAACATCTTGACGAAATACCGTTGTCCTTTACCTGTCACATATGTCGTACATCTGACAGCAGGTGAACGTCCGTATCCCATATCAATTGTGGATTCCCTGATACGAAAATATCCACAATTTACGTATTCTTGTCTAGGCATGTTCCAATCCTTTTTATTGGATACTAAATACTTGTTTTGTCTCATCCAGTCGTACAGTCTGGTTCTACCGATATCAACTCCGTTCTGCTTTAAAATTTTACCCAATGTGCCGATTGTGATATCAGATGGGCTAACAGACACGGCATCTGCAAATTCAGCTTTCGGCTTCATCTCGACAAGCTGTGCTTCTGCCTTCTGCCTTGCCTCGAGCTGGTCAGCCCATGCCCTGGCAGCTATAACAGGGTTTGTAAAATCTGGAAGCTTAGCAAATCCGTTTACTTTTTTCTCCATGGCGTTAAAAGCTTCAATATACTTCAATTTCCATTCAAGGGCTTTTTTGCCAGTGAATCCCATAACAAGCAGGCTAAACCCATCACGATTCATGTAGTACATCTTTTGTTCTCGCCCATATTTATCTGGAGCTGTCGATTCATAGAACATAGAATTTATTTTATCTAGATTGGCTGAATTTTCAGCCGATGTTAAATTTTCTATATTTTGGATAATGTTCTTATGACGTTTCCCGAAATGTTCTGCAATATTTTTACTATCAGTTACTAACTGGTTGTTTTTTGTGATAACTAATTCATCGCTCATGGTGTACCTCCTATATGGTGTAATAAGTTGATTGTCGTACAGCCGACTGGAGCTAACGCTGTTTTCAGAGGAGAGGAAAACTCACCCATGATAGCTACGAAATGTAGTCATCTGGGATGAGTTGCTCACGCCGCCCCCGTCGTGTCGTCAAGCTCTCCTCTTACTGACTTCATTGCTGTAAACTCGTCCCTACAGTCTCCATCAGCCCCACAGCATCTATGCTGCCGAGTTCCCTACCTGACCGATTACGTCCGTCATCGACCCTATGCGAAAGGATATAGAGAGCATATATCCCTGTCCGATGGCAAGTCGTTATCGCAAGCCTTTGTTGTCTATCTGCAAGGCGAAGCAGTGGTTTTTTTTAAGGCGTTATTCCCTTAACCGCCTATGAGCTATTCGTCTGTTGCCATGACAGCTATCTAAGAGCTATCATTTACTACACTCATAGTATACAACAGCTATGGAAATAAGTCAAGCAAAAGAAATGAAAAAGATATGAGAATTTACATTTTACCTCTTTACAAATACTAAAACATGAGCTATAATAAAACCATTAACAGAGAGACAAGCGATAGAAAATGTGAGATAAGCTATCGCATTAGCTATGAAAAGGAGCAGAAATTTGATTACACCAAAAGGTAAGTTGTTGTTCGTTTCCATCAACGGTAACGAGTCAACAATGAAAGGCATCCCAACTGGTAAGTACTCAGCCAGGTTGGAGCTTTCAAAAGAAGATTACGAAGCTTTTAAACAGCAGTTAGAAAACGTGTGGGAAGCTAGTGAAGAGTACGAAGAAGTAAAAGACGAAGTAGATGTGATAAACCCGTCTCTGGGAGTATCTAAGAAGAAGGACAAAGAGACAGGCGAAATCCGATACTACGTCAATGCAAAAATCAACATCAAGAGCAAAGATGGCCAGGAACGGACTGTGATTGTTGAAAATGGCCATGCAGAACGGCTTCCTGATAACACACAGATTCCTAATGGTAGTACAGGTCGTTTGTCTGTATATCCGATGCCATGGAAATCTGCTATGGGATACGGGCTGTCTCTGAAGCTTCAGAAGATTCAGTTGATTCACGTAGCATCGTTCAAGGGGGACGAGTTCCCAATTGAAGACGATGGTGATGAAGAAGAAGTTATTTTCTAACAGAAAGGGGCCAGTATACGGCTCCGACATATGCCACATATAGGAACGTGCAACACGGCCAGATAAAATGTCCTTTAAAGTTCAGACACCTCCTTTCTATATAAATTGACAACTCCTTTCTACCTATATGTGGTATACGTGAGAGCCGTATGCGTTTTATGAAACCTTCTGAATTTAAAACTTTGCCAATTAGTAAAAAGGCTCATCATTTAACCTTGCTCTATTTCAAAGGCAAGTGTTTCAGAAATGGTAGACCTATACCAGACTATTTCAAATTACGGGCAACATTCTTGAAAGCTCGTGAATCAGACCTGACAGACATGTATTTATATTTGACAGGGACAAGTGACAGACCAGAGCTTAGCTTTTTGTGGAAGAATTGCCACACATGGAACGAACAAAAAAGACAGGCTCATGAAACGTCTGATTACAAGCCTGTTAGCATTGATGAATTATGAACTTTATTAGCGAAAAAAGAGCAATGAACTTTTTCAAGGAACGCTACATTAAATACTGGGCAACATCCAGTAACGTCTTTACACAAGACAAGGTAGAACGTTTCAAGAAAGAGTTCGCTAAAAAAGACACTCCTGTATATCACCGTTTAAGAGGGGGTACAGTCATGGTTATTAAGTACTTCATGGTTACTAACAGAATCGTATGTTTTTGGGTAATGCCAAAAAGATACATATGGATATCCCTGGATGATGTAAAGTGGTTCAGTGGGAACACCATAAGATGCAGAGGAGTACACGCATGGTGCCAAAAGACAGGGCAGATATACAGTTTCATTCGATTATTTGACAAGGAAATAAAAAAAAGAAGTACATATAGACATTCGCAATATAAGAATAATGAATTGACATTTTAAAGGAGGTAATAGCTATGAAGTTGGCATTGTGTAAAGGTCGCCATAAGTTCCCAAAAGATTGTGTAGGATATATTTTCCCACATGCAGTAGACCCGACAGACTTACCGAGATTAGATAGAGAAGTACGCAAGAAATTCCAGAAGATTCCATATCGCTTAGATGTATATGTGACAGGATTGACTGTTGCGTTGATTTCTGTTGTAAATTTCTGCGTAAAGAACAATGTCTGGTTGGTATTATGGCACTATGACTCGTCAACTGGTGGCTATTATCCCCAGTCTGTATGTACAGAAAGAGGTATGTAATGAAGATTGGTGATGTAGTAGAAGCCAAAAACATGAAGTCTACTGGCGTAATTGTAGCAATCAGAAAGAAAGAAGTACTTCTTGATTGTGATGATACAAGGGATGGGAAGATGTATATGAGTCCGCTTGCTCAGTACGTAAGTAAGCGCAAAGGATGTAGACTCCGTTGGGTTAAGAAAAAGGGTTTAATGTAAGGAGTGTAGACATGAGACAGATGACATTAGGAAGCTTGTTTGATGGTTTGGGTGGTTGGCAGATAGCTGCTATAAGAGCAAATGTAAAACCTGTATGGAGCAGCGAAATAGAAAAATTCCCTGTAGCCCTCACAAAGTACAGGTTCCCCAATACACAGCAGTTAGGCGACATCACTAAAATCAAAGGTGATGAAATAGAACCAGTTGACATCATTACAAGCGGTTCTCCATGTCAAGACCTGTCTCTTGCCGGGAATAGAAGCGGATTAGATGGTAAACGTAGTGGATTGTTCTTTGAAGCAATGCGTATCGTTAGAGAAATGAGGGATAAGACGAATGGAGTATACCCAAGATACTTTGTTTGGGAAAACGTGCCAGGAGCCTACTCAAGCAATAAAGGGATGGATTTTAAAGCCGTGCTTGAAGAAATCACAGAAACCAGTATTCCAGTTCCTCGACACAATAAATGGGCAAAGTCAGGAATGGTTAGAAGCGGAGTCTGTACAGTCATCTGGCGAACATTGGATGCCCAGTATTGGGGAGTCCCCCAAAGACGCTGTAGAATCTTCCTTGTCGCAGATTATACAGGGGGGGGGGGTACAGAAGAAATACTTTTTAAGCCAGAGATGCTGCCAAGGGATACTAAGCAGGGCAAAACGGAAAGGGAAGACGCTAGACCAATTCCTGATGGGCATACTGCAAAACCAATCTCAATGTGCTTAGATATGTCTCACGCATGTGACGTAGTACGAGTAAACAAAGACGTGTGTCCAACTTTGCAACATAGGATGGGTACAGGAGGTAATAACATCCCATTAACTATAGATAAGCCCATGTTTTGTGCGGGAAATGGACAATTGGCGCAATTGCATATGCAGAAAAACGTAGGAGCGCTTAATTGTATGCATGACCAACAGATTGTTGCTATCTATCAAAAAGACGAGAAAGTTGGGGCTTTAAACGCTGCTGATAGGCATGGGATAAATAACCAATATGTACAACAAGGAAAGGTAATAGTTACCGATTATAAGTTACGAAGATTGACTCCACTAGAATGTGAACGGCTGCAAGGTCTTCCAGATAATTGGACATTAATAGATGATAAAACGTGTAGTGATTCTGCAAGGTATAAAGCTATTGGGAACGGTATGGCTCAACCTTGTGCAGATTTTGTGATAAAACGTATTGCAGAACACGAAGAATCAAAAGCTTAGAAAGAGGTGGCCCCTATGAAAGGAATCCCAGAAGAAGCAAAATTGTACAATAGACGGCATAGTGTAGAAGTCAAGGTAGCTCTTGACGTATTGCGTCAGTATGTAATCGGCCTTGATGCTGTTAACGACCGTCGCAAATATCCTTGTGACTACTGTATTATGGAAGACGTTTGTTTTGAACTCTTTGGTAAATGTTGTCCTACTGTTTTCGAATATCGTAGGAACGCCACAACAAACGAAATCATATGTGTTTCCCCCAGGGCGGAAACAAGAAGCAGAGGATGAAGAAGAATGACAGTAGACGAGTATAACGATATGAGCGTCCGGGATGTAGCATTGGCACTAGAAGCATTGCGAAACTATGTTGATGATTTAGCTACTCTTTCTGACGTTAATGACATCCTGTGTCCAAACTGTGTGCTTATACATCTATGCAAAGAAGTCCTAAAAGATAAGATGTGTATGCTTGACTTCTGGGCTGATTATAATTTCAGAAGTCGCAAATTCGAACCAAAGGAAATAGATGATGGATGTAATAAATGAACTGCTCGAAAAGATTGACATTATTGAGCTTGCAAGAAAATATACAGATTTAACGCCTAGCTCAGATGGAGCATATAGGGGGAAATGTCCTATCCATCATGGAGAAAATGATACGTCATTTGTCGTATACCCTAACGGACATTACTACTGCTTCTCCTGCCATTCTTTTGGCAATGCTATCCAACTATATGGCGAAATCACAGGTGAGCCATTCTATCAAGCAGTAGAGCATTTGTGTGAAGAATACGAAGTGTCAAATGATGACGAGACGTATCAGAAATCAAAATCAGCTGTAGGCAATAACACACGTATGGCTCATAGATTCCATAAGCAGGTAGAGCATATACACGATTACCTAACGAAATCGAGAGGGCTTACAGACGAAACGATTAACGAATTTAATTTAGGATTTGATTATGGTGGATTCATGGGAAGTTATCTAGGCATGATTATCCCTATCCAGGACTGCTATGGACGTGTCGTAGGGTTCAGTAAGCGTAGATTAGATGACGGAAAACCAAAGTACCGCAACAGTGCTGATACACAGGTATTCAAAAAAGGAGACATCCTGTTCAATTGGCACAGAGCAATCAGACGTGTAAAGAAGTTTAATTGTATCCACATGGTAGAGGGGTATATGGACTGTATAGCAGCTCATCAACAAGGACTGCCATGTGTAGCATATATGAGCGCAAAGCCAACTAGGAAGCAGTTGATTCTGTTATCTAAGCTGACTCAACGCTTTCCCGACATTACCGTTATCTTAGCCACAGATAATGTAGATATAGATGAAGCAGCTAAGAATATGCTTCCACGCATTAGAGAAGATGTACTTAGGTTTGCTCCAAATTTGACGATTAGATGCGTAAAATATCCGAAAGGAGAAACAAATGGACGATTTGTTAGTACTTGACAACAGACATAGAGCGTATATTGCAATTGGCAGTCGTACAGCAAAGAATGGACTAACGGTATACGATTGCAGGACAATTGACGCTCATCCACAGCAGAAAGTATTAGAAGAAAAAAATATCAAATATTGCTTGCCATTGTTCCCATTTGTTCGTGAAGGTGAAGAAATAGAGTGAGAAAATTGGCATCCATCCAGACAATCACCTCTCTTGAGCCTATCCCAAATGCTGACCGTATTGAGTTGGCAAGAGTCCTGGGATGGAAATGTGTAGTCAAGAAGGGTGAGTTTAAGGTAGGTGATAAATGCGTATATATTGAAATCGACTCGATTCCACCATCTGACACTCCTGCGTTTGATTTTCTAAAGCATTCAAACGGAAAGATGAGTAGAATCAAAACAATTAAATTACGTGGTCAAATCAGTCAGGGGCTTGCAATGCCTTTGAACGTGTTCAAATGTTTGGACAACTGCCACATAGGTGATGACGTAACGCAGAAGTTAGGCATAAAGAAATGGGAGCCTGACGAACGGAATACTGTAAAGCTTGACCAGAATCCGTTATATACCAGACGCTTTCACAATGATTATCTCAAATGGTTATATAGAGAGCCATGGAAAAGACTTTTCCGCAAATGGATTTACGTAAAGACAAGAAAACAGTTTCCACCATTCATTAACAAAACAGACGAAACCCGTGTACAGGTATTAGGCGATATGCTTACCAAATACAAAGGTACAAGATGCTATGTAACAGAAAAGATTGATGGCCAAAGTATTACTATCTGGTGGGACAAGGACTCCAAAATGCATGTAGCAAGTCGCAACTATGAAATCCTTGACCATGACGATTACATGTGGAAGGCTGTCGAAAAAGACCTTATAGATGTTAGGGCAAAAAAGTATTGGGATGTTTCTAATTTATTCATACAAGGAGAGCTGATTGGCCCTGAGATTCAAGGAAACAAATATAAATTAAATAATTACAGAATATATTTCTTCACCATGGGCAGATATCGCAATAATGGCAAAGTCGAATATTTAGATAACCGCAAAACATTTAGCGAATTGCTTAAAGCAGGAATTAATAGAGTCCCTGTGCTAAACCAATGGTACGAACTCGATGATGACATTGACGCTATTGTAGACATGGCTAAAGGAAAGTCTCAGTTAAATTACAGCGTCAATCGGGAAGGAATTGTAATCCGCCCTTGTGGCCCAATTTACGATTCAGAAATCGCTGGCATGGTTGGCAATAGAATCAGTTTTAAAGCTATTAACCCAGATTTCCTGCTCAAGTATGATGCATAGAGGTGATAGATTTGGATGCAAAAATTATCATACTAAATCTCATTGAAGCAGTTGTTTTAATGATTGCTGTAGCATTGTCAGTCAGTGCCGTACTTGCTATAGCATTTGGAGACCCGTACTATCCATCTGGTATCAGTTTGGGAGTAGGGTTAGGAATTTACACGTTTTTAGAGAGGTCATTTTGATGAATCCATACTCAGTTAGATATGAAGTAGATATATTGGTATATGCCGATGACGAAAGCGATGCATACGATAAAGTTTGGGAAGCGTTAGGAGATATAGCCGACCCAATCGGTATCACAAATGGAGAAGTTATTTCCATACAGAGGGAGTACGACATAAATCCGTTCCAAATTAATTGAGGTGGTGACGTATCTACAAAGATTACAATGATTTATTGGTTGGTGGAGTTGATATAGCATCTCTCGAAACTGTCCCATTGGATATAGATGTGCTAAAAATCGAACTCAATTCACTACGCAATAAACAGGCAGAATACAAAAAAGCGTCATCTTTTTGCAAGAGCATTAAGAACGATTTAATAAAAAGTGACATTGCAGAACTGCTAAGCAAGCGATGGAATAAGCCATTAGAAGAAGTAAAAGAGTATCTGAAAGTAGATGCTCAGACAGCAGACGAACAACTTGCAATGGCAGATGATGTCACAAAAGCGTTTGAAAAATTCCAAGAATATTACAAATCTGGTACATCGAACTTAGGTTTCAAATCTATTGATGAATCATTGGGTGGCATACGAAATACGGATGTAATCGGATTGGCAGGGTATTCTAATCATGGCAAATCATTTATCGCCATCAAGATTGCTACATATCGGTTGGTACGTGAGAAGAATAATGTCCTGTTTTTTACACAGGAAATGCCAACCGGACAGGTAATGCAGTATATATGTCAAGAAATCCTGCACATGAACGAACGAAAGTTCTTTGAGCATATCAAGACAGAGCAGGGCAAAGAAGACCTGTTAAAGATAAAAGAAGTCCTGGGAGATAGATTGCGTGTCATTGAAGAATCGGGTAAGACCATGGATGATGTTGCTGCTATGACTGCCACATTGAATAATAGCGGTTGGCATGTAGACTTTACTGTGTATGATAACTTTCAGCTAATCCCAGGTGTCGGTGACTTTCCAAAATATGAAGAACAGGCTACCAAAATGAAACGGTACTGCAATCAGTATAAATGCCCATTGCTTATGCTTGTACAGATGAACGATGGATTCCAACAAAGAGGTAGTAAAGACATCCGACCTCCTGTTCCCGGTGATATAAAAGGTTCAAATGCTTTTATGTCTGCTCTTGACGAACTGCTTATGATATGGCGTCCTTCGCTAATGCAGGTCAATATTGATGCTCTTACAGCAGAAGAAGAAAAATATATTACCATGATGAAGATTGGCAAGGCAAGACGTTCTATAAACGGGCCGTCAATGTTCCGATACAAATACGACCCGGATTCATATAGTCTTCATGAAGTCCCACTTGTTGCATCTATATCGAAAGGAGTAAAAAATGGTTAAAACATACTACATGGTAACGACAACGGATTGTTTAAATTCTACTAAGATACAGGGCATCACAAACAAGCTCAAGAGAGCTAACTTGCTGTTAGATAAAGTTATTGACGACAACAAAGACAGCTTAGGTAAATTTACTGTAGAAATGTTTCGTTTCAATTGCGATGTGTTAAATGGTGAAATTAGACATATAGAACGATTATTCGTGCGTACCATGCAGAATGGTGTCGATGGAGATGATTTTGACGATGTTGGATAAAGCAATAGAACATGGCCATGAACACAGAAAGCCATATATAGGAGCAAAAGCGATTGACAAGACATGCCGTAATCATGGAAGCGATTCCTGGGCAAGAGATAATCGGTTGTTCTTTGACACAAAACCACGGATGGCTGCTGATGAAGAACTGAAGGTGTACAAAAATGGATGAAGTATGGCGACCTATCAAGGGGTATGAAGGGCTATATGAAGTCTCTAACATGGGACGGGTTAAGAGCTTACATTACGGGAAAGAAAGGATTATGAGTACACCAGACAATTCATCCGGGTATAAATCCGTGAGGCTTTCAAAGCAGACACGTAGACAGAAACAAGTTCATAGACTTGTTGCAGAAGCTTTTATCCCTAACCCTATGAATTTACCAATAGTAAACCATTTAGACGGAGACAAGCATAATAATTGTGTTTCTAATCTTGAATGGTGTACTAATCGTCAAAACGTATTACATGCAATAAAGTTTGGCTTGTCGCACCCGTTTTCTTCTGTAGCTAATCGTACTGGCCCAAAAGGAAAACCTATAGTGATGTATACAAAACAGGGGGCATTTGTATCGTCTTTTTTATCGGCTACGGAAGCTGCTAAAATTTTAGGGATATCGAGAGACTCTATATATAAAGCCACAAATAACAGACGCAAATATGCTCATGGCTATGTTTTTAAATTTGCTGAATAGAGGTGTCACAAAATACTTAAATATTTCAAATGCCCAGATGGGAATAAGGTAGAAGTTGATTACTGCTTACATCATTGTGACCATCCGTGTATGTCGCTTCCTACTAGAATCTTTGCTAGTAGGCGCAGAAAACAGGACGGGAAGCACTTTTCTGTAACGCAGCTTACAAATCCGACATGTGTTGAGTATCTCAAACTCACTTGCCCAGAAACAGCAGACATAATGGGAATGATGGTTGCAGGCATGGGAACAAATAACCATGCCATATTGGAAGGGAACATACCGAACGGGTATATTGGGGAAGTCAGGTTGGAAACTCCAAACGGATTGATTTCTGGTCAGTTCGACCTTGTAAACCTAAAAGCAAAAACCCTAATCGATTACAAATTCATATCTTGCTATTCTCTTGCTATGATGTTGGGTTACGAACGCAAAGGATATTGGCATGAGTTCACAAGAGGTAAGCGAAAGGGCGAAAAGGAATGGCGCTACAAATTTGAGCCAGGTGGGAAACCTGATTATCATACTTATGACCTCCAACAAAACTTTTATCGTATCCTCCTTAAACAGCACGGCATCCAAATAGACCATATGTACTTACAGGCTGTAGCCAAAGAATCTGATGCAATGTTAAAACAATTAGGGCTTGACAGACGAGTGTATATGATTGAATTACCTAAATATGACGATAGAAAAGTAATCAAGTATTTCGAAGATAAATACAACGCATTAAAAACAGCTCTTGATACTAAAACGGTTCCGCCTATGTGCGAAGATACGTGGGGCAATAACGTTCGTTGTAAAAGATACTGTTCTGTTAATGAATATTGCCCATATTACAATAAGGAGAAAGCATGATAGTTATTAATCTATGTGGTGGCCCATGTGCAGGGAAAAGCACTGTAATGGCAGGTGTATTTGCCAAAATGAAAGAAATGGGTCTGAATGTGGAAATGGCAAGCGAATACGTGAAGGATTGCGTATACAGTGGAGATATGTACGCATTTCACGACCAGGTGTTCACATTTGCCCAACAGTTAAAGAAATTACGGCAATATAATGGCAAGGTTGACTTTGTCGTAACAGACGCTCCACTCATTATGAATCACGTATATGGCAGAGGAGAAGCCAAAGAATTTTACGACTTTGTAGATGAAGAAACAAAGAAATACAACAACATCTACATTATCCTGCATCGTGGAAGTATCAAATTTAACAAAATGGGCAGAAGGATGGGCGAAGACAGAGCCAATGACATACAGATGCAAGTGGAAGCGTTAGCTCATAAAAATATGAGCAGTGTGCAGCATGATGTATTGGAAGTGTTCACAGACTTGCATCCTGTACCCATTATCGTCAAATATGCTATAGATGTCTCTAAGGAAGGATGATTTTCTTTGATTGTTTGTGGTAAAGCAGGAAGTGGTAAAGACACATTTGCAAGTATGTTCCCAATGCTGAAACCATTTGCACTAAGTTCCGAACTAAAGAAACTGGTGCGCATTGCCCAGACAGATGGAGCAAAGGATGCATTTGATTACATTGCTTCCAGAACGGGAATGTTCGATTCAGAAGTGTTACGTGCTTGCCAATATGCCCAGAACCACTATGAGCCAGGGAAGCAGCGTAAGACGTTACAGACGGTTGGCCAATGGTTCCGGAATATTGAGCCTGACTTTTGGATACGGCTACTCAAAGAGAATATGGAAATTGCAGGCAATCCACCATACATTATTACAGATGTACGGTACAAGAACGAATTTGATGCATTCAAAAATGATACCGCTTCTGTATTCATCTACGCTCCTCGTTCCATTAGAATCAAGCGATTAATTGACCGTGATGGGAATTTGGATTTAAATTCGTTCTTTCACACTTCTGAAACGGAACTGGACACGTTCTGTAGCGAATGTGATTATCTGGTAAACAATGGGACGAATAAATTGCAGAGCTTACGCAATAAGGCAGAGTCAATCATTCGGAAAGAGGGGTTGCGATATTAAGAGAAAACCAAATGGAGCTATTGCCGGATGGAACGTCATACGTGAACAGGTGTACGACAAATGTAATCACAGATGCGCCATATGTGGCGATGATGAGAACCTTGAAATCCATCACATAGTACCTGTTCATGATGGTGGACAGACAGAAGTGGATAATTTGACTCTGTTGTGTCATGAATGTCATCAGTTAGTTCATAAAGGAGTATTAAAGCTAAAAGAATGGTAGTTGACCATCACAAAATAGGGAAGTACAGCCGGAACAAAGGAAAACGTGCCGAACGTGAACTGGCTTATATATTCCAAGACTACGGATTCACAGACGTGCATAGGACGGGACAGTTCATGGGCAAAACGGGAGCAGCCGGGGACGTTGAAGGGCTTCCATTCATCCACATAGAAGCAAAAAATGTGGAGAAATTGAACCTTCGCAATGCTATGGCCCAGTCAGAACACGATGCAAAAGCAAACGGAAATGGCAATATTCCCATCGTCTGTCACAAGAAATCACGTATGCCATGGCTTGTGACGATGAATCTTACCGACTGGCTTCCAATTTATAAAGCATGGCTTGATACAAAAGGAGAGAAATAATGCCAACAACGAAAACGACAGACAAAGAAATTACCGTAAAATTTTTTAAAGTGGACAAAGATGCTGTTGCACCGTCCAAACGTGATGGCGATGCAGGATGGGATTTAGCTTCTGTCAATGCGTATACCGTTCCGCCACTTAGCGCAGGATTTGAAATCCATACAGGCATCGCTGTTGAGTTGCCACCTGGATATTATGTAGAATTGTTCCCTCGTAGCTCATTAGGTAAGCACACAGCTATCCGCTTATCCGACAGTGTTGGGCTGATTGACAATACATATCGTGGAGAAATCATCGCATTGGTAGATAATCTGGGCATGAAAACAGAAACCATCAACAAAGGTCAGCGGTTCTGCCAGTTGGCAATCAAAAAGGAAATCCCTGCTGTATTCGTAGAAGCTGAAAAATTGACAGATACGGAACGTGGTACTGGTAAATTTGGTAGTACAGGAGAATAACATGGGCAATTTAATCAAGCGTAGAGATGTAGATTTTTTCGTAAATGAAGAAAAGAAAACAGTTATATGCAAAATCCGTCCTGCATACAATCTCAGTATTGAAGAATCTGCACATATGGATATTTGTTGTGGAGCAGAAGAAAAGTGGATGGATGCATGGAAACGGAATCTGACAGGATCAATGGCTAAGATTATTGAATCTTGTCCGATGCCTAACAAAAATCAGTGTGTTGCTAAGGCTGTCTGCTCTGGGGATGATGTGTTTGACGTAAATAAGGGCAAGGATATCGCATTTGCTAAGCTAAATTTGCGGTTAAGCACACATATGTATAACCATTTGTACAAATCAGCTGACAATATCGAATGTCTGATAGAAAACCTTGATGGCCTTATGTACAATTACGAACACTTTCTTGCGGATTGTGGCATTTATTTTGAATACAGACACTAAAAGGAGCAAACAAATTGGACGTTAGAGTAATCAAACGTGATGGCAGAATTGAACCGTTCTATATCAGTTGTATCAGCAATGCTCTCCAAGCTGCCGGATGGGAAGTTTTAGGAGACAGAACGGTTGATGAAGGATTTAACACTTTTGCTTTTAACACGTCGTGTGACATTTACAATTGGGCAAAAGATAGCGGACTTGACAAAGTAAGTGTAGAAGAAATCCAGGACAAGGTAGAAGAAGCTCTGCTCAATAGTAAATATAAGACTGTTGCACAGGCGTATATCAGGTATAGAGAACGTAGAACAAATGCTCGTAAAAACACCATTGATGATGTAGTAAATGAAATCACAGACGGTAATAACGATTACTGGACAAATGAAAATTCTAATAAAAACGCTACACTTGCTACTACTCAGAGAGATTATGTAGCAGGAGCAGTGTCTACAGACCAGTCAAAACGAGTATTGCTACCAACAGATGTTGTAAAAGCTCACGAACAGGGAATCATTCATTTCCATGATATGGACTACTTTTTGCAAAGGATTCCGAACTGCTGTCTCATCAATCTGGAAGACATGTTACAGAACGGTACTGTCATCAGTAATGTAAAAATTGACAAGCCACATAAATTCTCGACAGCTTGCAACATCGCAACGCAAATCATAGCCCAAGTCGCTTCGAGTCAGTACGGTGGACAATCTATCTCATTAGCCCATTTATCTCCATTTATCGAGTCATCTAGGGTTACATTTAAAAAACGATATTCCGATTTTTCAGATAAACAGATTGAAGAATTAGTACAGAACGATATTGAATCAGGTATTCAAACGTTACAATATCAGATTACGACGCTCATGACAACTAATGGACAGGCACCTTTTATTACAGTATACATGAACCTGAATGAAGCTCCAGAAGGAAAAACTCGTGATGATTTGGCAAAAGCCATTGAAGAAGTTCTGAAACAACGTATTCGTGGCGTTAAGAATGAACAAGGTGTTTGGGTAACTCCTGCTTTCCCTAAATTAATTTACGCATTGGATGAAAATAATATCCATGAAGACTCTCCTTATTGGTACTTGACTAGGTTGGCTGCCGAATGTACGGCCAAAAGAATGGTTCCGGATTACATTTCAAACAAGGTTGAACGTGAACTAAAGGGCGATGAATACACATGTATGGGTTGCAGGAGTTTCCTGACACCAGACAGAACGACGAAGAATTACGCAAATGCTCTGAATTACAACCCTGGCCATAAATACTATGGTCGCTTTAACCAAGGCGTTGTAACTATTAACCTTGTTGACGTGGCTTGTTCATCGCATAAAGATATGGATAAATTTTGGAAGATTTTTGACGAACGCCTTGAACTCTGCCATAAAGCGTTACAATGCCGTCATAAGCGCTTAATGGGTACTAAATCTGATATCGCCCCTATCCACTGGCAACATGGAGCATTAGCAAGGTTAAAGAAAGGGGAAACGATTGATGAATTACTGCTTCATGGTTATTCTACGATTTCCCTTGGTTATGCTGGGCTTTATGAATGCACGATGTACATGACAGGAGAATCCCATACAGATAAACGTGGACATGATTTTGCCATGAAGGTAATGCAACATATGAATGACAAATGTAATGACTGGATGAACAAGGAAGATATCGCATATTCGTTATACGGAACTCCTTTGGAGTCCAGTACATATCGTTTTGCCAAATGTCTCCAGAAACGTTTTGGCAAGATTAAAGGAGTTACCGACCACGATTATATTACTAATTCATATCATGTAAATGTACGGGAAAAGATTGATGCTTTTTCTAAGCTGAAATTGGAAAGCGAGTTCCAGAAGCTTAGTCCAGGTGGTTTGGAAAAATACATAGCCTGAAAAGCCACCTTAAAATTGTGTGAACCATTCCTAGTGGGTGTGAGAGTCATCTCACTAACGGTGAAGCCAATAGGTAATACCGTGCCAAGCTTGTTGTTACGATAAATGACAGGAAGGTGTACAGACTAATTAGTAGGCTCGATAATCAGGTACGGGCCGAAGCGCACAAGGTGTAAAGCAGCGGAGTCCCTGCTACGCTAAGAGATAGTCGGAGGCAAGATGGAATATAAGTATAAATGTGATGTTTGCGGTAGAGCTTTAAAAAAGAAAATTAGTTTATATGGACATACGTTATGTAGTAAACATATGCATCAATTATTAAAATATGGTAAGTTCTTAGATGATATTCAACGGACTAACGCCGATTTAAATGACTATGTAATTAACCCAGACAAAACTGTTACGTTTAGGCTATACAACCAAAAAAATGTACAAATCGGTAGCTTTATTATCGACTTAGATGACATAGAAAAGGTTAAATATCATAAATGGAGATTAAACTCTTTTAATCACGTAACAACAGGGCAACCGGCTAAAGGGAACTCTCGTGATTTATCGCATGTTATATTAGGGATAACAAAAGAAGACTGTAAAAACGGGGTTGTAGTAGACCATATAAACAGAAATCCATTAGATAATAGAAAAAGCAATTTAAGGAAATGCGTACAAGCGAAAAATGTGCTAAACAAATCTGTTATGTCAAATAATACTAGTGGTTTCACTGGGGTTAGCTATAGGAAAGATAGAAATGCATATGACCCTGAGATTAGGTTTCAATATAAACGATGCCACTTAGGGTATACAAAAACACTTAAAGAAGCTGTATATAAAAGAATGGTTGCAGAAATAATGTGTTTTAAAGATTTCTGCAATACAGACGAGATTTTAAAAAAGAAAGAATTTACAAAAGATTTACCAGTAAACATCAAAAACAAACTTATGAAACAAGTGATTGATAAAATTAATAAAAAAGTTCTCGGCAATCAGCTATGTAGAAGTCCCAAACATGAGTAATAATATCCCTGCTGTACTAGAAGTCATTAAGTTTATTTATGACAATATTATGTATGCAGAACTTAACAGTAAATTTGACTACTGTCAGAAATGTGGTTATAGCGGTGAAATCAAAATCAAAGGTGAGCCTGGTCACTTGTATTGGGAATGTCCGAATTGTGGCAACACAGACAAGAATACAATGAATGTAGCTCGTAGAACGTGCGGCTATATTGGTACAAACTTTTGGAATCAAGGACGTACAGAAGAAATCAGGGACAGAGAATTGCATTTAGATACTAAAGAACGGTTGTGATAGATTGAAGTATGCAGGGGTCATGCCAAACGACACTGTAGATATAGATAAAGGTTTATGCGTATCCTTTTGGGTTCAATTCTGCCCACATAGATGCCCTGGATGTCATAACCCACAGACATGGAGCATAGATGGGGGTTACGAATTGCCAGTTGATTACATCCAAAGGATTGAGAAACTGTTAACCAAAAACGGTGTCAAACGTAACCTGTCCATCCTAGGTGGCGAACCTCTTTGCTTAGAGAATATAGCAATGGTATACAATCTGCTTCTTTATGTGAAGAATGATTTACCAGACACAAAGATATTTGTTTGGACAGGTGGAGAGTACGAGACATTACTGGCACAGTTCCCAGGAATATTCAAATTTATTGATGTACTGATTGATGGAGAGTTTGATATCACGCATAGGGACATTACGCTTCCCTTGCGTGGTTCTCCCAACCAGAGAGTCATAGATATACAGAAGTCGCTCAAATTAGGGCAGACAGTTATAATTCCAGATGAAGAACTGAGAGGTTAACGAATGGAAGAAATTAATGCTAAGAAGAACATATGGAAAGCCATCCGCAAGAAATGTGTAGAATGTAGCGGAGGATATACCAAAGAAGCAGACAATTGCGTCATCAAATCATGCGCTTTATACCCGTATCGTATGGGCAAACCATTAGTAGCAAGAAAACGTGTGAAGAAAGATGCGTAAAATGCTCAAAATTGCGAAATAGGGTATACCCTTTGACGCTATTTTAATGGATGGCATGTTCCGCTTATGATTTATCTTAAGAGAAACGAACGAAAATAAAATCGATACATGTACGAAAATTGGAGAGTATATGATACGAATAAACAAGAATTTTGAAATTGAAGATGTCACATTTGATGGGAATAAGCTCACATTCCACTATAGAGATAACCCAAACACTAAAATAATGTCTCAAGAACAGGTATGGATGGACGATAACAAACGGAAAGCGTTATGCAACACAATCCGCTCCATCATAGACCCAACGCCTATTGCTACATATAAAGAATATATTCCATATATAGGCAAAAAGGTAAAATTTGACACAAGCACAGGGATGAAATATGGATACTTGATTGCAATACTGCCAGCTGACCCATTCCAACCATTCCTTATTGCTGCTAATGACGATTATGAACCTGTGACTCCAGAAGCAGCAAGTGATATCATATTCACGCATTACATAGAGGTTGATGACAAATGACAGTAAAAGAACTGACCAAAAAACTATCCAAATACAATCCAAACGCAGAAGTATATATGGATATCCTATACTTTGACGATGACGATAATGAGTTAAACATGTCATCTACCATTGCGGACGTGAAATATTATGAAGCATATGGTGCGGTTTATTTGAAAGATTACTAGGAGGAACACATGAAGATTACAAATGTAGAAGTTGTTGGGCTTGAGTACGCAAAATGGGCAAGTAGACTTCCCATGCTGAATCATGGAAGTGGTCAGGAATATTTACGCAAAGTCTCTAATAATGATGCGGACAAGACGAATACACGTATGCTCCATCTGGGTCAATGTGACCCAGGTACAGGGCATGACGTATCATTTGGTGGTATTACGGTATATCATACAGTCAAAGCTGATATTAAATGGTGGGTGCAAGCTCAGAGATATGGACATTATAATTTCGTGTCATCCACATCTACGATGAAATTTCTACTATCTTATACAAATGAATCCCCTATGAAGCAGGATTGCAATGAATGGGTAGATGAAGATATTGCCCATAAAATGCAGTTGCTCATCAATATCTATAGAGTGAATCCAACAAAGGAAAACTTCTATCATATGCTGTATTCCTGTCCATATGGCTACGAATATTCAGCAGCTATGGTGACGAATTACAGACAGTTGAAAATCATGTACAATCAGCGTAAGAATCACAAATTGGACACATGGCACACATTCTGTGACTGGATTCTTACACTGCCACATTTTAAAGAATGGTGCTTAAAAGGAGAAGCGCAATGAATAAAATGATAGAGTTCAATTTTCTCCTTAGTCAGGCAAAGGATTTGAAAAAATGGTGCAATGAACACTATGATGAATCCAAAGGGGATTGTCCTGGATGTCCTGGGGCAAAGAATCATAAATTATGCTTTTATATAGAAATGTTTAATAGGGAAGATTTTGAACCAGACCCCTGTCCATTCTGTGGAAGCGATGACGTTACAAAATTAGTGGAAATGGGCAGTGAAAAAGCGTTCGTAAAATGTAATACATGTGGAGCTACTGGGCCTAAAAATCAACAAGGCGTAGATGAAGCGGTTATCGATTGGAACTATTGCCTTAGAAAGGAGAAATCCGTCCGTGAATAATGAAGACGCAAAACGTTTCTGGGAATTATTCGATAAGGATGCGTTAAAAGAAAATTTTGACGCAGAAGACTTAGTCTATAGCGACGATGTAGTAAATGAAAAGGTTGCGAAAGGCAATAGATGGCAGGACGTTGTTTGTACAATCGTTAAAATAGGTAACAGATATCTTGCTATTGAGTGGTTGCGTGGAAAAACAGAAATGCAAGAAAATGATTTCGATGATTGTACAATTTATGAAGTGGTTCCATATACCAAAACGATTACAGGTTATAAATTAAAAAAAATAGGGGATGTTACACTGACTATTCATTATTTCTTAGTGGAGTTCGGCACATCTGGTGAAGTATATGACATTGGATGTATTGGAGAACAGCCCGAACTCCTGCATTACTGGCAGTCTATTTCCAGAGATGTGCGTTATAATGGCTCTAGAGAAGTCAAAAAGAAACGCAACGGCAAAAAGAAGAAAGTCAATATTGGCAGAAATCTGGACGGTATCGGTAATGTAGTTTCTTGTAAATTCTATTGTGACGCTCATCAGTCTATACAGCGTAGTAGACGATTCAAAGTATTTGATGAAAGGTATCCGTTCTATGAACCAGTTGATTAATGAGTGTATAGCAAATGGTGATGTATCTTCTCTTGAACGGTTGTATCAGTTTCACGACTGGTACGACCAAAAGATGCAGAAATCTATCGCTCAAAAATTGGCAGAACAAAAACTGGGCTATATGGCATCACCAGAAGATATTTTGGAAGCAGAAGAACGTAGGAAACTGGCTGTAAAATTGTGCCGTATCATTGAAGACAAGGTTGGTACAAAGGATATGTATCTTCTGTATCAGTTTTACGTTGAGCGGAGAGATGCCATTACTCTTTCCAAAGAGTTTTATGTAAATAGAACAAGTATATACCGTAAAATACGCAGAATCAGGAAAAGAGCATTGAAGGCATTAGAAGAACATATGGCCGTAGCTCGTGAAATCCTCCCTGTTGACGAATGGAGTACCAATATCAAAGGTTCTAACTTTCCAATGTTCCAATATGAGTTTGAGATGTATAGACCGACCACGCCATATAAATATAAAGGGAAGGTGCATCTGCATACCAAATGCAAAGTCATGGACTACCTAGAACAAGCGTTCGGTGATTCTGATACAAAATGCCCAATATGCTTTACTCGTACCGGGACAAATCAATGCAGATGCAAAGCAATCAATTGAAAAATATACGTCCAAGTACAGATATTTTTCAACATCCAAAAATAAGGATTCCAGTTTCCAAAAAATATGGTTTTCCAAAATATAAAATATGGATTCTGTAAAAATATGGATTGCATACCAGGAAAAGCCATGTGAAATCCAAAATTGAAACTTACACTACAAAAAACATGGATTCGGAAACGGTTCATATACAGCAATAACCGCCCTGTATACAGCAGAGCGGTTTCTTTTTTATCCCTTTTCGTCTTCTTTATTCTCTAATAATTCCTTGATGCGGTTTGCTTCATCTATGACTTCATTCGCTTCTTTCGTGTTTGCTTTCTTTAGCTTTTCTAACAGATTCATCGCATTGGCATTAGCTCTGAACGCAGCATCTTTGCTCGTGTCAAAATATTTACATATGACACGTAGCTCTTTCTTTGTCACATGCTGTTTCGCCACAGTCAAATATAAGTTGTCAAACAGAACAGATGGAGCCTTCTTAGTCGTAGTCCCGTTGCCTGTATGCTCAGAGAAGAAATACTCTCCAATGCGTCCGCCATCTTTGGCTATGTATTTGGCTATTTCTGATGCCAATTCGATTACCCATGATTCATTTTGGGCAATGACTGTAGCCGTTTTGATTTCGCATATGTCCTCTAAACTCATACCACGGATGAGCAGAAGCAGAACCATACGTGTAAAAGGTGAGCGGATTTTGGCCAATTTGATTTTCTTCCAAATTTTTCTTGCTTCTGGAGTAACCTGCTCAACACTCACATTCTCTGGTACAGTCATACCTTTATCTTCTGGCTTCTCAATTGTTGTGTTACTGATATTGTTGATGCTATCTTGCATTTCCACTTCACCTACCTAGTTTATTTGTTGGTTTTATTATAACATAGTATAGTAAAAATATCAATAATAGTTGCATAAGTAAATATAGTAAAGAGTATAATATGATTAATATATATAGTGTAGATAAGAAGATAATATAAGTAGAGAGAATAATATATGAAGAATAAAAGTAAGGATAGTAGAGAGAAGATAGAGAAGACGTAAAGAAGAAAAGAGTGTATGTAGTAGACAAGCAAAGCGATGAATAGATTGAGATAGAGATAGAGAAGGGAGCTGCTATTTTCTGCCCTTTTTGGCGTGATATCGTCCATTTTTGACCGTTTTTTGACCTAAAATCCGGCAACAAATACGGCCAATGCGTTGCACTTGTACGACCCTGTTGGCTGTCATTTTGGTATGGCAATTACATACTAAACTCTAAAACCGTGAAACGGGTAGATTTTTGCATTATAAAATGCCGTTTATTGCATCTATACGACTGTATAACAATACATCTTTTGATGTACGTATAGAACATTGAACATCATATTAACTTGCCTTAAATCGCAAAATAGGAAGTTTTCTGCCCCAGGCATCGCAATTTGATATATCCGTTTATTCTCAATTTATCTAAACAAATGAGAACTCTCTATTTTCGTTTCTAACGTCCTTTAAAAACGGTATGTATAAATGTATCAAAAGGAAAATAACGGGGCTTAAATCGGCAAATAGAGCGATGAAATTAATAGCATATTGAAATAAATATGAGCAAAAAGAAAAGCCCCGGTAAAATCCGGGGCCAGAAGTCAAAACTCGACGATACCACTATAGTACATTTTCCAGTTACCGCCATACTTAACTACTAACTTTTCCACTGCCTTCCTTGCTTTTTTGTATGCTCCAGAATATGACTTGTATGCTGTCCCTACATACAAAATTGAATTTTTGCACCCCCAACGTGCAAACGGAACACCATTGCCTGTATCAAATCCATGTAAATGGCTAGCACAGTCATCAAAATATACATAATATATGCCGTCAATTTTGCTAATACATACCGTTTCCATAATGTACCTCCTATATATAACATACGTCTCTCTATGTACACATTATAGCATACATAGAGAGATTTTTTATTATAATTTATCTGCTAGCCGATATAGCAAGCCATGCTACCAGTGCAACAACAACGATACCCATAATATGCCTCCTAAAATAACGGAATAGTTCTCTCAAATTCATCAAGAAAATATTTTTGCCTGCCTGTCAAAATGTACGGATGTTCCATATCATCATAATGTATCTTACGTTTTGACTTTTTGCCTATTTGATACCCGTTATAGGTATGTACAACAGTAACATAATCGTTATTGCTATCGTCGATAATTATACCAACTGAAGTAAATGCCGATGTACTGCAAATGCAGTCAAACATATACATATCAAGTTTTTCCTTGTCATTCGCCATAATTTTCACCTCCATTTACGATTTTGTCCAGAACTTTATTAAATTTGAACGAAATGCGCATATGATTTACCATGTACACACAATTGTCCCAGTTTGTCAATATATCGACGATTTTATCTATTTCTTGCCATATGTCATATAAATATACTTGCCTCTTGTATGAGTGACACAAATTATCATAATCAATATAGAAAAAATCATCATTAACGTCAAAATCGTTGCCATTTGTCATAGTTGCTATTTCTAACGGGGTATAACCAGACAAGATGAAATTAAAATCCTCCATGCGTTCAAGAAATAGTCCGTCTAGCTCATCCGTTTCTGAATGGATGTACTCGATTAAATCAATTAAATTTGTATCAGACATATTACACAAATAGTTGTATATTTGTTGTTCTTTTGTCATTTGCTGCACCTCCTATCTTAATTTATATATGAGTGAATTACATAAATAGTTTTTACGAATACAGTCACACACGTCAAACGGCAGAGATTTAACGAATTTTTCTGTATTATCAATCATTTTATTGTATGTATTTACATATTCTCTAATTTTAGGGATACTATCAGATATGCTTTTTATGTTGTTATCTAGTATATCATTATGTTTGTTGATTATTTTTATTAAGTTTGCTGCGTTTAAACGCCTTTTCCCGGTATCTGTCTCTGTAAAAACTGAATTATAGTCTTTATCATATTGCGACAAATAAACAAATATATAGTATTTGTTGCCTTTTCCGTATGAACAAATCTCTATACAATCTTCGTCGCATCTATCTTTTAATTTTAAAATTGTATAATTTTTTGTTACATCTTGTATTTTGGTTGATATTTTTTTATTGACAACTTTACCATTAAATTCTTGACATGTTTGTATAATGCCGGGTATATCATTTTTACATGCTTTATAAAATTCTATACGTTCCTGTAATTCCTTTTGAACTGCTGCTACATCATAACACATAGTAATACCTCCTATAAATTTTCTATACATTCCAAAATTTCATAAACAACCGTTTCATATGCATACCATGCAAGTTTATTTTTTGAATAATCAGAAATAAATAATTTATCATCGTCGTCGTCAATTATATCGGTCGGATTTACGTAATAATTGACCAACAAATCATTTATTTCATCTACAAAATTATCATAAAATTTTATTGTATCGGTATAATAAATCATACTAGGTGCTACACCAGACACGCAACCATGATTTATGACTTCTTGACAATAATCAGACATGCTATAATCGTCCTCTGCCATGTCGTACACGTCATCAAGTACCTATTTTCGCATAGGTGTACTAAAATATTCAGAAATGTTATTATAAATTTCGTCTTTTGTCATAGTCTTATACCTCCGTGCCGTCTTTGAAATATCTATTGCAGCGCAATTGCTCTATAACGTTTTCGTCTGAATAGCTATATTCATAAGCTGCATATAATTTATCTGTAATTTTGTCCGATAAATCACCAGAAAAGTCTTTTAATAATTTTTCTAATTGATAAAGTTTTTCAGATAAATAATTGTCTATATATGGGTATTCATCCGGGTTGAAGTATCCCTCTATATATAAATTGTTATAGCTTGTACATCTACCCGTGCTAAAACTTATTATTACATTTTCGCAAAAATACGGAAAGAGGATAGAAGAAAAGCGGAACGATTTTACAAAATCCGGAAATGTCTTTTTGATAAACTTTTCTAGTTCTGTATCCATAATTTCATCTGTCTCAAAAGTTGCTCCAGAGCCTTGACTATATGATAAGTCGTAATAGATATGGGATATGGATAAATTGTATTTATCCCATATCATTTCTTTTAGTTCATCAATATAAAACTCAATATCAAACTCAAAGAAGTCACGTTCTAATGCTTCCCGGTTATAATCGTCAATTAAACGTTGTTGCACGTCTTCTGGCAATTCATCAAAATCATAAATCGGTACTCTTTTAAATCCGGTTATAACTGTTTGTATAACTGGCACAATTGTAAATTTTTCCTGTTCTGTCATAGCTTACACCTCCTAAAATGTATCAAATTCACCGGATGCAATTTTCTTCCTTACATCCTTGATAGACATTTGCAAATATTTTGAAATGTGTTGTTTTGTAGTCGTGCTACCGTCCGTACTCGACCAAAAAGCAGAGACAGATACACGACCAGATTTTGACTTTTTGGCTACGACTGTCTTGTAACTATATAACAGTTCGTAGTCGTTGTCATCTCTTATATTACGAATGATGCAACTATGCGGTGTAAGATATCCTACTAACCGCATACCACAATACACATTTAATATATCTATATGTTTTACATTCTTCTGGTAACTCCATTTATTGCTCTGTCTCATTGTGTTGCCTCCCTTTAAACGTTGCTCTTTTTTCTCAATCGCTATGCAAATGCCTGTATAGCCTTTATAAATGCGGTGAAAAACTGGTACGAACTTAAATTATCTGGGAATTGTGCAAGTTCCGTTTCCCTCCCTGTTATGTTATTTGTTAGTGTAATTTGATTTACACTAGGCTTTCCGTTCTGGCCCTGCTTCCTATACGACCAAATAGAAAACTCACCATTTGTAATTTTTTCTAATTCATCATGCGCTTTAAAATATGCATCGTGCATTTTGTAAAAATTTGCTCTTGTCATGTACTCATACCCCTTTCCCAGTAAAGGAAATTATTTACTGAACACTTATATGTATTCCCTTTCTTTAATTATATTATATCACTTATACTTTATTTGTCAAGAAAATTATTTACTTTTAACCATAAAGTTTGACAAAACAACGATAATTTGATATTATATATAAAAAGGATGTGAGAACATGAATAAAAAAGAGCTTAAAAAGCAATGGTCAAATTTTTTAATAGATAATGAATTAACAAACGTTGATATAGCAGAAAGTATTGGAGTAACAAAGCAAGCACTAGGTCAAAAGATAAATAATGGCAGCATAAGATATATTGATTTAGCCAACATCGTCGAAAAGTACGGGTATTCTGTTGATATCCATAAGAAATAAATAACTAGTATTAATTACTGTATATTCTTATAAAGCAGGTGAGTGTATGAGCTATACAAAAGATAAAGATTATTCTATACGTATTCGTATTAGTAAACAGATGCGACAAGAGATAGAGGTTATTAACAAATACACTGGAGCAACTTTATCTAATATTGTCCGCATGAAATTACAAGAGTATATCAACGAGCATATGAAATTATTGGATAAGCATAGGGAAGAAATAACAGATATTGATTATAAATAGGCAAAAAGAAAAGGCTCGGTAAAACCGAGCCAGAGGGCTAACTTTGGGCTAGCAGAAATACCTCTGCTACCGGGGTATATTGCCCCAGTCCCAGGCGATGCAATTCTTTTAGCAGCCCCATGGCTACATCAACCGGGAAACTGCTGTCTTCCTCTGTATCATAAACAGGGGAAGTTTTACGTAAAGAGTAATAGTATTTTTTACCGTCAACAACGGCAACAACTTCAAAATCTCTATCAATGTCGCCGTGGCTCATATCGTCAATGGTGACATGGGCAGTTTTTCCTATAATTGTCCCTTCAAGGGTATAAGACGGCATGGCATAGGAACCGCCGTCATGAGATAGTTCCGGCACGTAGTCCGGGTGAATAGAACTGTTGGTGATTTTTAACATAATAACAACCTCCTATCTGCCTGCATAGCAGGCAATGCAACAACTCCTTTTCTATACTCATATTATAGCACATCTGCTATTTTGTGTCAACACGTAGCAACAAATATTTCTATTGACTTTATCTTAACTATAGCATGTTGTCATATTGGCCATAATTGCGTCTATTCTGGCATATATAACGTTATTGATGCAGTACATGTATTTATATGTGTAATGTGCTTAACGTGCCTTATACGTCAAAATAGAGCGATGCAATATATCAAACAGATATATGATATATAAATATGGCTTATGAAAATATAAATTGCAGGTATGCACAGCGGATGTGCTACGGATGCACTCCAGACTTGACAGGGGATGTACAAGGGATAAGCAGCGTATGAGCAGCAGATGTGAGCAGATGAGAGGCGTATGTGAGGGATAAATGAATGGTCATTCATATGAATAAGTGTTCATATGTTATAATAAAAAATCGGCAAATTGAGAGAGAACGGATGTTCGAATACTCTTGAACGCGTTCAAATTCTTTATTTCCGGCTTTGTCAAATATTCAGCCCTAGGACGCTCATTTGTTACAAATGTCAATAAGTCCCATGTCGTTATCATTTCCGGTACTGATTTTGAGATGTTATGTCTGTTTTTATCTAAAAGAGGACGTTCGTTTTCAAAAAGTGGCTATGATTGTGATAATTCCAAAAGGCGCTTCAGTCAGCGGTTCAGCCAGGGCATTACTCCCGTCAATTACGCCCACATTCGTAGTCATTTATCATTTGTTTCTGTAGTCAAATATACAGGCGTATATGAAGCGTATTTGACCATATTTTGCTCGATTTTGAGCCATATTTTTGCCATATTTTCATCAGATATGCAAGTAGAAACTGCTCATAAAATGCTCAAAATTTCCAAATAAGGGATACCCTTTGACGTTATTTTCGCATAACACATGTTTTAGGTATAAATCCCTTACGAACAGCATAACCATGCGTATTTTGGCCATTATGGACGTATTTTGGAGTTTTATATGTCGAAAATGTGTCAAATTTTGCATGATACGTTACCACGTATGATGAAGATTTGGACAGATGAAGCAATACCTGGATATTTTGTAAAAAAGTGGATACAAAAGGGGACTTTTTTGCATTATATATGAGAGGATGATTTTCCAAAAGGGGTGCCTTTGGAGAAGATGCGTCCCAGATATAAAAAAATTTTCAAAAAAATGTGAAATAGGGTGGTCACAAAATGGCACTTTTTTACATTATATATAGGAGGAGTATTTTTCTTCTATCCTTTCTAATTGTTACAGTTTTATCACAGTTTTAAAAATAATGCGAAAAGGTGGTCACAAAAGGCCAGTGTTTTGCATTATATATAGAAGGGTAAAATTTCGTCTGTGATACAGCAGACAACATGAAGATACAGATAGACCCAATGGACTCACATGTACCGTAAGGCATGTCGGTATACTAAGCTAAAACATGACGCTTCTTATACTGCCCAAAAGGGAGTCGCTTGTATGAGCAATACGATACAGGAGAAATCCGGCTGTTAAAACATAGCTAAGTCTACGCACGGATATGGCTATGCATCCGGCGGTAGTTTCTGAACCTTACCGATAATCTCATAACTGATAGCAAAGGCGTATAAATTGATTCATGTCGAGAGACAGACATCAGACTGGTTGAGTGAACACAGGATAAACAGAACGCAGTTAGTCCCACTGATTAGACAACAGGGACGTTAAGCTTGTTTATTGGTTATGAATACAGATGTGTAAACTAGGGTAACGACCATTTGCACATCTGCTCTATAGTAGGTGTCGTCCTGCACCAAGTCACATGCACATGCCTATGTGGCGTTATAGTGGATATGCATTTCAGGCAGCCGTAGGGGAGGTGGTGGCAATCCTGCGCTCTGGGTGGCATGGATATGGAGTATGTATAGAACGTTTATATATACATAAGTCTTGTATAATTGTAACATATATGTCTCATATGAGTCTGGACTTACGTCCAGACACTTCATACGTATCATATACCCAATCAATTAGGTTATGCTTATAAATACCGCACCTGCGGTGCGGTTCTGGGGCTTCGCCCCAGACAACATATATGATTTCATATATGACAAGATACTTGTGGATATATGTAAATATATACATTACCATATACCTAATCATATCTGTTTGCTTATATCTCGTATGGTAGCTTGCGTAGCAAGCGGACATACGAACATAAGTGTTACAGATATGTATATATACGTAGTTGTATACGTAATCACATACCTGATATCATACTTGTTCTTATGCTTATATATCTTTTCATATATGCTTGCTTATATACACATGTTGGAGCTTGCTACGCAAGTGGACACATGTATCCATAAGTATATATATATGATGTGATATAAAAAATATAGAGCCTAATAAATAGGCCCTATATGGAAATAAAAGAAACGTTAGATAAAGAATCTGGACATATATGTATCATATGGTAAGAATCTTCAACGTCCTTGATTATAACAAGAGCTGTATCTGATTCTTTATGATACACATAGCAGAATGAGTTCCAAAATGGATACCCATCGTACACCTTATGAGCCATATATGCCCACTTATACACAATCTCTGATGCATTTTCTGTTTCCGCTGGAAACCCCTCCTTTAATTGATGATTCTATTATAGAACAGATATTCGATAATAGCAAGAGGATTACAAAGACATTTTTGAATACAGTTCGTTATCTACGACATCCTGTGTGATACCGAGGTAACGTTTTGTTACCTTAGGTGACGAATGATTCAGGCCGTCCATGATGATGGGCAACGGAACTCCCATCTTGAATGCCTGATACCCAAATGTCTTCCTCATGGAGTGGGTAGAGATATGTTCCAGACCGACCTTTTCAGCAGCATCCGTAATGATGCGTCTTGCCTGTCTGGTCGTAATATGACCGCCTTTACGTGACTGGAACAGCCATTCACGAGGATGGTCGGCGATGTATGCATGGATTTCTTCTGCTACAGACGGGGATAACTTGAATCGTTTGATTTTCCCTGTCTTCTGTTCTCTGACTTCTACGGTATCGTTATTAAAGTCAGAGCATTTACGGTTTACAATATCTGAAATACGTAATCCGCTATTGATTCCGAGTAGAAACATAATTCTGTCTCTGCCAGGTCTGAGCGTCTGCTTCATTTTTTCTATATCTGTTTTTTCTCTGATTGGCTGTGTCGTTCTAATTGCTGTCATATGTATCAACTCCTTTGTTAATTCTATTATAGCAGATAACAGAGAAAAATCAATGATAAAATTATTGCTTATTACTTAGTAGTATAAACAACACAGAGGTGATACAAATTAGTAATTCATTAAAACATGTCAACAGTAGGATGGCATGGGCAACAGCAGGTCAGAATAAGATAGACTACTACAACGTAGGCGACCTTGTGCTTGAGATGAGAGCCAAAGGGTTTTCATATATGCGTATAGCCAGGGAACTGGGGACAACATATAGCGATAAGATGCAGGGCGATTCTGTATCTATGATTACCGTCAAGAGATGGTGTACCAACCATATCAAAGAAGAATGGGACGTTGACGGGACTACGGTTGTCAATGCGTATAAAGAAAATGTCCGTATGCTCAATATGGTTGACAACAATATCGAAATGCTCAACGTCTTCCTGGATGCTGTATCAGAAATGATTGCAGAAGGGGCAAGCAACGATACGATTCTGAAGCTGTTCCGTTCGACAAAGGATTTGCAGATAGAACTGGAACACTACATCGCTCGTAAACAGGACATTGTAAAGGGTATCTTCAATCTGCAAAAAGAAATATTCAATATGCAGAACTTGTCCGAAATCATTCGTATCGTGTTGAATACAGTTAAAAAGAACAGCCCAGAGATATATACCCAGGTAATAGACGAATTAAGACAGAATCCGAAATTTGTAGAAGCGGTCAAGCGTATAGATGATTCTCCTATCGATGTAACGCCACTTAGACGGGAAAAGACAGAAGAAAAGCCGAAAAAAGCAAAAAAATCGTAAAAACTTTTCAAAAAGGTGGTCACAAAACCCCAATGTTTTGCATTATATATGAAGGGGCAATTTGTCCCTACCTATAACGAATGTGAGATGTTAGCCGATTAAATTTTTAGAAAAAAGTATCAAGGGGGAAGCAACAGAGCTTCAATGCGCTTCCGCTTTCGCTGAATTAGGATTTAATGTACTGTTCCCTTTTGGTGGCCAGGAACGCTATGATATGGTGGTAGATACGGGAGAGAAATTCTTGCGTATCCAGTGTAAAAGTGCTTCTCTATACAGTGGTGGGAACCGTATCAAATTTGACACACGCTCTACAAATCATAAAAACTCTACAAAAGAGTCACGTCACTACACGAAAGACGAGATTGACTATTTCGCTACAGCATATGATGGCAAGTGCTATGCTGTTCCCGTAGAAGAAGTGGACGGGATGTCCGCAGTGTCGATTTATTTAAAGAAGACAAAGTATATACCTAATCAAAATCCAAAAATGGGTTCAGATTATGAAATACGCAACGTTTTTGGGCCACTTTCTTTTAAAAAGAATGGAATTTCATAAATTTTTACACTTTTTTCGTAAAAGGTGGTCACAAAATGGCACTTTTTTGCATTATATATGAAGGGGTAAATATATACTCAGATGCATTTATGGGAGCATCGTCTATGGCGTGACAACCTACGATGACAATATCAAATACGGAACGTTAACCACGGATACGTAGTTATTCGAGTCCGTTTCTGATGTGGTGACATATACAGAGAGACTGGATGGTAAAGTCCAGGAAACGGATATTGGTGCTTTTCCGTACGGTACTGTAATGCACAATTGCCGATGGTGGGAACAATCTGCCGTTGCTGAAAAGGTTCCGGCAATCTTGATGGACGCAGTGTGGTAACTGCTAATCCTAAAGAAATTACCAAAACAATCCCATTAGTCGTGGAGCCATTCCCAGGGGTATAATATCGACAATTGGTACAAGTAGCCCAAACGACTGAAACAAGGAGATAATTTGCCGTAGCGCAAAAATAAGAATACTATGCGAATGTCGGGTGAAAGTTAGCAGTATCAATCTGCTGTCATGATTGTAAAGCGTAATGATAGTTATAAGGTCACTCCTTATAGCTCGCACATTGCGTGTGACTGGCACAACAGCTGTATGGAAGAAGTTTGCAGAAGTGTACCTATGAATGTGTCTTAGTGTGTATTTGCCCTTAGGAGGGGAGAATAATGAAGAAGTTCTTATTGATGCTTATGTGTTTCATGTCTATCGGTTGTGTAGCATTTGCTGATACGTTCGAAACGGGCGCATATGGATGGAATAGAGATTATGATGCATCGTATGCGTTCGACACAGCAGACCAGGAAGCAGAAGCTATTCAGAACGCCATCGACCAGGCAGCGTTTGATGAACTCTGCAACAGAGGATTTTATTCTGAAAACGGTGAACACGTAGCAGTAATTAATTGACGTTTATGCTATCCTACGGGATAGTCTTTGGGATGGCAAATAGTTTCCATCCCTTACAGTGATTTCATCCGGGCGTCCTAAGTGCGGATAGCTTAGGGCCGTTATAGTTACGATAGGAGCCTGGGAGTCCTCCGTTACCAACACTCCCATTTTCTTACCCGGTTGGTGTAAGGACAACACGCTTTTTGAGATGTCGGTTCAATCCCGACACTGGGGACTACGACATAAAGGTGGTGATACGATAGATATATTTGATGAAATCCTGGGGGACAAGGCAAAAGAGAAAGACGAAAACGAGATAACGGATAAGGATATTGGCGCAACAGATTTCAGGCACTTTGCTTTAACGTATTTCCCACACATCTTCTCTAAGCCGTTATGCAGGTTTCACGAAGAAATGTTTGCTGATTCACAGCAGATGATTTTAGGGGATGATTTTTCCCAGAAGTTCTTTGTTCGTGCAGCCCCTCGTGGATTTGGTAAATCCCGTATCATTTCTGTCGTATTGCCGTTATGGTGCATTTGTTACCAATATAGACGGAATATAGTGCTGATTGCCGATACAGGGCCACAATCTGTGGAATATATATCGACAATCAAGGCAGAACTTGAATCCAATGAACGGTTACGTGCTGATTTTGGTCATTTGGAGTCAGAGTCAAAATGGTCAGAATCAGAAATCGAAACAAGCAACGGATGCCATGTCGTATCCAAATCGTCTGGTAAATCCATTCGTGGTATGAACTGGCATAATATCCGACCAGATTTGGTCGTTATGGATGACCTTGAATCCGATGACCAGGTAAACACAGAAGAACAACGTGCCAAATTGCGTACATGGTTCACAAAGGTCGTCCTTCCTATTGGTAACGAACACACATCATTCTTGTATGTTGGTTCAATTTTACATTATGAAGCATTATTGAATATTGTACTGACCAGTCCGAAATATTCTAACTGGGACAGAAAGATATATCGTTCTATTTATGAATTTTCTGATTCATCTTTGTGGGATAAATGGGAAGAAATATTTACTAATTTAGCCGATAACAAGTCGGCACAGACAGCATATAAATTCTATCAGAAGCACCGTGACGAAATGTTGAAGGGCACTAAGGTATTATGGCCAGAATACCGTGTCGATAAGCAAGGACGGTCAGATACGTACTATATGCTGATGATACAGCGGTTGCAGGATGCAGATGCGTTCAACTCTGAATATCAGAACAATCCAATGACAGAGGAAAACCGTATTTTTAAGGAAGCGTGGATACGCAATAACTACTACGACCAATTGCCGGAAATGAAGCAGATATATGGGGCTGTTGATTTATCTATGGGTAAAACAAGGACTGCTGATACATCTGCTATCGTTATTGTTGGCAAAGGTGCAGATAACTATTTATATGTACTTGATGCGGATATATCCCGTAGAAGTCCAGATATAATCACTGCTGATATCATCAAATATTTGGACAAATATGGAGCATCCATGACAGGGTTTATTGTAGAGACGAACGTTTTCCAGGAGTTCTTTGCAAGCACACTGGAAAAGACCTGTATGGATATGGGTATGTATGTTAATTGGATAGAGCATAAGAGCGTAGCAGGTGAAAATAAATTGCTACGCATTAAAGCATTGGCTCCTAAAATTAAATTAGGGTACATTAAATTTAATAGATATCATCAAGTGTTAGAAAATCAGTTAAAGGATTTCCCAAAAAGTCATGACGATGGCCCAGATGCACTGGAAATGTGTGTCTCACAGTTTGTAGACTCGTCTGCTCATATCGCATTTACGAGTATCAGAAATCCGTTAAAGCCTAAAAAATTAACAGTAGATAAAATTGTAAAAGGGTGGTTCAAATAAATTTATTACAAAGGGTAATATATGGAGCTGCTCGTAGAATCCAGAGGGATACAGCGTATAACGAATATACATCGTTGTATTTCCCGATACGTAATTCCAGAAATCCGCAACGGAAAGCGGATGTGCGGACGTTACGTAGATTGTCTAAGACACCTATTGCAAGAGCTGCCATTAATCAGATTAAAGACGGCGTATGTAGCCTGTCATGGCATATCGTCCCTGTCGATGATAAAGTTCATAAGCAGGAAATAGATATGGTAACACGCCTTATTAAGCGTCCCAATCAGATTGATAGTTATAAATCCATGTTGAAACAACTGTTGGAAGATATGTTAGTTCTGGACATGGGATGTTTTGAAAAGAAGAAGGTTACATCTGGGTATCAGCCATTATACCTGTTCCCTATTGACGCAGGAACGGTTAAGGTTATCCCAGAATGGCAGGGTGACCCGAAAGAATACAGATATGCACAGGATGTACATGGTAAAGAAACGCTTTTCTACGATTCGCAGATAGCAGTCATACGAAAAAATGAATTTACATATACATGGCAAGGGTTGTCTCCTACAGAACAGGCATGGAAACATATCCAGTACCTTGTGAATTGTCAGGAATATGCCAACACAGTAGCATCTGACTCGATGCCTAAATATTTGGTTAATTTAGGTGAAAAAGCAGGGGAATCGGAATTACAGCGATTCAGGGAATATATAGAAAACGATGTGCAGGGTCAAAGCACGTTAGGTATTGTTGGTACAGCGAAATTAGAAGCTGCTCAGACAAGCCCTATTGGTGATGACGCTGCTTGTTTGTCGTGGCAAAAAATGCTATTACAGATTATATCTGTTTGCTATAGAGTTCCTCCAGAACGCTTAGGCTCTGCAATTTCGAATGACCGTTCTACGACAGCTGACCAGGAAGAAGATTTTACAGAAAACACAATCAAACCATGGGCAGCATTGATTGAAGAAGCTATCAATAAACACGTTATCGAGCTACTGGGATTGCAGGATAAGGTTCGGTTCGAGTTTATATATCTGCCAACACAGGCGCAGAAAACAATCCTGAAGGATACGGTGACTGCGCTTGTTGACAGAGACATCATTACATTAAATGAAGCAAGACAAGCTCTGAAAGGCGTTCTCTCTATTGACTTGCCAGATGTGGAAAATGGCGATGTAAGTATGAGTGAATATAGGGCTAAATTATCTCCTGCCCAACCGACAAACACTGGACAGGGAAGTAATCCAGATAAAGGTGGTGACGGCAACGGATAAAAAGGAATTAAAGCTTTCGTCCACTGATGTGCAGGTTTCATTAACAAGTGAACAGCATCCTAACAAGTTGAAGTTTACAGCTACATTTGCGTTGATTGATTCGCCATCTGACGGGACACCGTATGGAGCAGAAGAACCTGTATTCATTTCAATGGACGAAGCCCAAAAGAGTATAGACTCTATGAATCTGATGGGTATTGATTGTACGTGGGACGAATGGTGGCCGGAATATTGTCTGACGGGCCATGACACACGTAACAAAATTGGTGTGGTTGAAAAGGCATACATTGAAGGTAAGGAAATGAAGATTGACGGGTTGATATACTCGTCCGACTTTGATGATATTGCATTTTTCATAAAGAACGCTACTCCTGCACTGGGATTTTCGATGGAATGTTTTGCTCAATCCACATTAGAAGATGATGGATATGAACATCTCCACGACATCACATTTACAGGTGTTGCAATTTTATTTTCGAATTTAGCTGCTTTTGAAGATACATACTTAGAATACGTTGCAGCGAAAAAGAAAGGGAACAACGAATTGACAAAAGAAGAAATGGAACAGTTGATGGCTTCCTTTGAAAAGATTGTTGATGACAAATTAGCAAAAGTGGAAGCATCTAAATCCGAACCGACTAAAGTAGAAGGTCTGGATGAAATGAAATCCGAAATGGAAGAAATGAAGAAACAGCTCGAAGCATCCAAAGCAGAAGCGGATAAGGCAAAAGCCGAAAACGCAGAAGCAATGGAAAAGGTAAAAGCTGAATATGAACAGAAACTCGCCGATATCCAGGCAAAACGGAAATCCGAACAGGGACGTAAAGGTCTGGCAGCCAGCGATGATAATAAATCCATTTGGGAACATGGATATCACGATGGTATCAAGATGATGTTTAGTAAGATTAAAGACTCTATGTCTGACGGAGGTAAGCAGTAATTGAGTAATATTTCTACAAAATTCATGGGTGCAGCTGCCGTAGCTGACCTGAATACGTCCCACTATTGGGAATTCCCTGAATTTCAGCCGGGTATCCAGGATTTTATTAATCGCAATGTAACAATCCTTCCCCGTATCTCTACAACTCCGGCTACGGGTTATCCTAGCCGTTATAAGGAACAGACGAAACTTCCGCACAATGCTACGTTCGCTAATGTTCGTACTGGTGTACAAGACGGTTCTTATGGTTTGTCCACTATTGATGACGATTATGGCCGTGTAGAACGGGTTGCCTATCTGAAATGCATGGTATCCCGTATCAAATACACACTGTTCGATAAAGAACTCGTAAAACAGACTGGTAGTGAAGTCGAAACCCTGTCCAAAGACTTTGAAGACATGCTGAATGACTTCTATATGACACAGAACGATAAAATCTGGAATGGTGCAGGCACAGGTGTAGATAAAGCAGAAGATTTGGAATACACGGGTATTCTGAAACAGGTCAAAACAAGCATTGACATTGCCACGCCGTATGACTTCACGACCAAACAGGGTGATATGATTACCGACCAGATTCGCGCTCAGATTTCTAAACAGTTAGCAGACGCTAAATGGAATGTATGGCCGACTGCCGTATATGCTGACCCTGTAATTGTCGAACGTATCGCTATGGAAGAACGTGACCGCAACGGCACTCGTCAGTATGTACCTGACAACATGGAACTGAAGAACGGTTGGAAAGTACCGACCATCAACACGGCTATTGGTATTCTTCCGCTGATTCCTGACGCTTCTCTGAAAGCAGTTACGGCTGAAACGAAACAGAAACATACGATTGCAGTTCTGAATGAACGTCTGATTGAACGTCATTATCTGACTTCTGCAACGCCTCGTATTTTCAAGATGGGTACTGATGAAAATCTGTTGGATGATTATCTGGCAGTTCTGTTTGACACAATCGTTGTCAAGGGTGCAGACCAGGCTCATTTCCTGCTGAATATTTCTCTTTAATTATAGTTGATGGGAGAGCCTAAAAACTCTCCCAAACTATTGATATCTATGAAATATAAAGTAAAAGACCAATCGACCACATCTATTGCAGTTATGGGACAGATATTTGACGTTGGTGTAGATGGATGCATCATCGTACCAGATGATATGGATTTATCTGATTCCTGGGCATTAGAAAAGGTTCAACCGACAAAAGCTAAAGCTACAGGGAATGTAGAAAAGACTGTAGCTGTTGATAAAGAAGAAGAAAAAAGCGACAAATAGGAGGGGCATATGGCAAACCAGTATTTAACAGACGATGAAATCAGCGAATATTGCGATATGCTGCCTGTAACAAAACAGCAGGTAATTTTTGCCAGTGGTATTATTGATTCTTTTGTAGGTAAGCTGAAAGGGAAAAGTAAATTCCAATTACAGACTGCTACAGAAAAGAATGTGAAGCCTAATCGTAAAGGTGTAATTAAACTAAAAAATACACCGATTGTAGCGATTACATCCATGGCAATGAATACTCCTAATGCGTTTGCATTTTCATCTGCTGTTAGTATTGATGTTTCTGCCATTGCGTTTGAAGAAAGCGGTTACGTATACTTACCTGTTTTTGGACATATGCCTGTAACACCCAATAACCTATACGGAAGACCTCCTATAGGATTCAATATAGAATACCAGTTCGGGTATGAAGAAGTCCCAGAAAACGTAAAACTTGCATGTGCAATGATTGCGATGAATATCTCTCAACAGGGCGGTTTTGCTAATATCGAAAGCGCAACGAACCTTGATGTCCGTTATTCGCTTACAGACCCATCTGTATTTACGGAAGATATTCGTAGATTGTTGGTGGAATACCGATGAATAACAATTACACAGTTCACTACGATGCCACAGCTATGTTTAACCAATTCAGAACCAAATGCTCAGTCGAAAACAAAGAGGATGAATATGTATTGTTCACACGAATTGGGCGTAGCACAAAACGGTTTACGGTTAATAATATTTTCTGGGGGATGCTCAAATACGATTCTGGATTCGATGTAGGGGATATTATTGATGACCACAAAGGTAATAAATATTTCCTTGTAGCTAAAGTTAATTCATATAGAGCAGATAAAGCAGAGCTGTATAAAACGAATTGCACAGTAAAGATTGTTCGTTTAGTAGATGAATATGAAGGCAACGATATTGTAGGGCAGACAGAACAGGTAATAGCAGACAACCAAATTGCTACGTATGAACAGGTAAGCGCACGGATGAAGATGTATGATTTGGGCTTGCTTAAATCAACAACGGTTCGTGTGCTGATACCTAAAGTCGCTGACATAAAAACATTAGACCGTTTAATTTTAAACGGAGAAAAATATCAAATAGACGATGTGAATAAAGCATCGTTCCCAAATTTCTACTACTTGCAATTATCGGTGGATAATCGTGGGTGAGTTTGATGACAAAGTACGGGAGTTTTTTCAATCACAGGTAGGAGTATTACGATTACGGATAAACCTTAAATTATCTGCATATCAAACGTCTCATGACGGTTTTACGGATATGAATAAAGACATTCCTACTGTATTCAAAATCCGTAGTGAGCATGAAATGGAAATCCTTTTGTATTATGGTGGCCTTGCTGTATGGATTGAAGAATATGGCAGTGGTTCTGCTATGGATACCGAAAGCCCTTATTACTCAGATTATAGGAGTAAAGCCAGAGCATCAAGGATTGCTAACAACATGGCATTTACAGGGCATAGAAAAGGTGACATTTACTACAGTCCAGATGGGACGAAACATGTAAAAGAAACTGATAGGTTACATGACCGAAATTTAGAAAACCCACCTGGGAAATTAACTCCGTATGTTCCAGAATACGCACAGCACATTATCCGAAATGAGATAGTTGCATGGGTACAAGAAATAAGGCCAAAACTGACAACGCTTAGTAGGGAAGCGATTATAAAACAAATTAAAGAAGGTGTAGGAGCTAAATGAAGTATGCGCTTGAATTGCAGGATGAGCTGTTCGATTTATTTAGGAACGACAATACAATTTGCCAATTGGTTGGTATTGTAGATAGTTCTGATTTAAAAGACTGCATGAATCGAATACGCAGAGGGATTCAGCCTGTTGCAACAGCTAACGATTCACCTTCTTTATTCTTTGCTTATTATGTTGTCCCTAGTTATGGCATCAATACAAAAAACTATATGGCAAATACTGGCATTATTGAATTTGACATCTATTTCAAGCATAGAGGTCAGATGGTCAAATTATTCAAAGCCATTAATGCTGTATTGAAGAAAAACTATGAAGATATGGTTCTGGTAGCGGAGGGAAATAATGAGTCCCCTGTCACAGGGCTAAATTCATATATGTTTAGAGTAGAACCTTTAGTTAATAGTTAAAAGGAGAAAAGTAATTGAAAGACAAACCTATTGTACTTAATGGTGTTGGTAAAGCATACATCACATCTGTCAGCAATGGTAAGGTACAGCGTGTACCCCTTGGCACATTGCAGGATATGAAAATCACGTTTAGTGGTTCTAGTGAAAAGATTTTCGGAGGTGATTCCACATCCCCTATCTACATCATTAACAAAGAACAGGAAATTTCTGTATCCTTTACAGAAGCTCGTTTCGGCCTGGCTTATTTGAACCTTGTCCGTGGAGCAGACCTGAAAGATTCTGGTTCTTGCGTTTTTGATGTTGACCCGACTCTGATTGCTAGTGGCACAGCCTTTACGGTTCCTGGCAACATGACCACGATTGTACCGGAAAGTTGTTCCGTATGCATTTCTGATGATGCGGATGGGTTCGACAACGTAACTGTATTTACGTACAAAGCTACCGAACCAGGTGATAGCGAATTTACTATCACGGCAGCAGGTGTTATTACACTGGGCAAAGCAGTAACAAATAAGTACATTTCCGTTAGCGGTCTGTATACGGATTCGGAAGCTACTTCTGCCGTTGTTACGACAGCATCTCTGCCGGATTATGTAGAAATCCATCATGTATCTATGCCGATGAAACAGGATACAGGCGAAACTGTCAAATTCCATACCATCATCTACAAGGCACGGTCTACTGGCAAACTGGATGTTGACTTTAAACGCCAGGCAGCTGCTACGCCGGAACTTGAATTTGATGTCCTTGACCCGAACCGGGCTGACAAGGCTATTATCACTATTACTCGTGAAGTTGTAAAAGCAGGGGCTTAACCTCTTGCATTTAAAAGGGGAGTCTAAATGATTCCCCTTTATTTTTTTATTTGAAAGGATTTATTATACATGAGTGACGCAAATACCTTAGTCCCAGAAGATAAATATATTGGTTTAAATGGCAAAGAATACAAGATTTTCCCTATGCGTATTGGCGATTATGCCAAAGTAGAACACTTGTTCAGTAAGATTGATGACCAGTTCTTATATTTTAATATGCCGACCCCAGAAGAAGATAAAAACGGTAAAATTGTTGTAAAACCAGACGGAAAGGTGAAATATAATTATGACAGATTTAACGCTATGTGCGAACTCTTTAGTATGGCATTGCACATCCCTCGTTCAGAAGTATTGGAAATGCTTGACGTTGATACTGGTGTCTTTGTATTGGACGCTTACCGTGGCCTAAGCGGTCTAAAAAAAAAGATACAGGAGGCACAGGAGAAAGCTCTCTTGACAGGGTTATCGCAAGCCTTGTCCAAAACACCAGTGAAACAAGAGAAAGTATAATGCGTTACACAATCCCACAATTAGAGGGGTTGGCAGAAGCATTGTCTGAAATCAACAAAGAAATCGACACATCAAGTAATGATGACGATGATGAGCCGTTGACCGGGCAGGATGCAATCAATTCTCTTAAAGCACATGGTTTATTAGCATAACATTGTCTTAACAGGAGACTACATGAGTGATTTTAATGAAAATAGAATAGGGTTTTCTCTTGATGTAGCAACCAGTACATCAGAGGAAAATATAAATAAGGTTATCGACAAGATTGACAATTTAAAAGACAAAATTGCCGAACTGAAAGGTGACCGAAAAGGTACACAGGGCGAACGATTCGCTAAAATGACTAGCGAAATCCGTGAAACTGAACGTGAATTGCAAAAATTAACGTCAGTATATAATTCATGGATACAGAAGTCAACAGAGATAGATACCACGCCTATTGGTAACGTCAAGAAACAGACGAAAGAGCTGTTAGATGTACTTAACCAGTGGGACGGTAAAAGTAAGACGTTCAATGAGCAAGTAATGAAACGTTTCCTTATCCCTAACTCTGCTATTGACCAGGCAAAAGTATTTAAGGATATTATTGCTGAAATCAATGGAGCCGTAAATAAAGGCTTCAATATGGAAAAGGGATTTGGAGCAATCAGCGAGTTCAATCAGCGTTTGCAAAAAGCCAGAACTGATGCAGCCGTTATAAATGAACTTGCCAAAAATGGTGGCACAATGCAGGAAGCATCTGCCAGAGTTGCTACTGCTGCTGAAAAAGAACGCCTAAAGGTAATCAAACAACAGACAGATTTAGAAATCAAACAACAGCAGGTACAACGTAAAAACGCTCAGCTAATCAAAGAGACAGCTAAAACAGCAATTGACCAATATTCTGCTGTTGTCGCTAAATTGCAAGAAGTACAGGCTAAGATTCGTCTGAACTATATAAATAATCGTGAAAGCGACCCCAAACGGTATGCAGAAAACGTAAAAGTCCTGTCTAAAGAATACGAGTTCCTATCCAATAAAATAAATAAGGCCAATAGAGAACTTGCTATCATGAATTTCCAGTATAACAAAGCGGATATGATTGTTGACAAGTTCTTGAGACGTGCAAGTTGGGTGTTGTCTAACTATGCTGTTGGCGGTGTCCTTGGGGTTGCTAGTAATTGGGGCAATACCATATCTAACGTTGAAAAAGAAATGGCCCAGTTCAATCAGGTCATGCCACACGACCAAGGAGCTGCTACAGCTATGGGCAGGATAGCCCAGAGCATGGGATTGGACGAACTTGCTAATGAAATGACTTCTATGCCATGGGATGCATTTGCTCAAAAGGTCACAGCAGGGGAACATTCAGTCAACCTGTTCGGGAAAACGCTACGTGACGTTGACTTTGACAGCTTCAAAAGAGGGATGCAGGAGTCAACAGGAGTGAGTGATGATTTCAGGGCAGACCTTGAAAAGATGCAGAAAGGTTTATTAGACCTTGGTGTGAAATATGGCGAAAGTCACGAAAACGTAATCAAGTCCGCTACGTTGTGGGGACGTATGTATAAAGACAATAACATCGTCCTACAGATGACGGACGCAGCTATGAAATTGGCTGTAGCGGATAGTTTCTCCATTGTTGAAGCAAACAAAAACCTTGAATCGTCTGTAGCCCAGTGGGGATTCCAAATCAAAAACGCAACAGATGCTCAGATTGTTGCTAATAAGGTATGTGATTCATGGACAGCTATTGCTCATAATATGGCTGTATCCGCACAAGACTTATCAGCAGCTAATCAGCGTTCTGCTGCTGCCATGAGAGCCATTGGGATAGATTTCGATACAGGTCAGGCTTTACTGGCCACTATGCTTAGAAATACACAGCAGGCAGGTGGCGAAATCGGTAACGCTATGAAGTCCATTGTCGGTTCTATCCATAGCGATAAGGCCATCAAGGACTTGGAAGCGTTAGGTATTCAGGTATACGAGTTTGGAGAAAACGGTCAGAAACAGTTTAGAAAAGTAAGCGAAGTCCTTGTCGATTTGATGATTAAAACACAAGGGACGAAGACAAACTTAGAAGACCTGCTCAAAGACATTTCCGGGGGTAAACCATTTGCCCCAGTTCCGAGTAATCGGAATGTAAAGCACGGTTTTATATCGGTCAAAGACCCAGAAGTGGGCAAGACCGAAGGAAACTGCATATAATGCAGACCTCGAACGACTGACATAACCGCCCGTATAGGGTAAGTTTATATGGTGAATATACAGTCTGGCATAGGCATAACAACAAGAAACCTATGGTAATTGTGCCTAATTGTTTGATAAATATCAATAATATGGTATAATATATAATAGAGGTGATTCGTATGATGGCAGGAATTGGCGCACTCATCTTTATTGTATGTGTACTATACAAATATGACCCTAGAGGGTTAAAAGCATTATTGATGTTTATTATATGTGTGGCAATTATAGGCATACTTAAAAACTGAAATGGCAATGGAACAAAGCAGGGGCATTATTAAAATATAATGACTTCTTACTCGCATTACGTTTAAGCACTGAATCGTTTGGATTCACTAATGAACAGGTAGCTGCTCAGTTAGATACCGTATATAGAAAAGTAGAACAGTTAAAACAATCATTAACTGCTCTTACTATGGGCCATGGGAACATATCCAATTCGTTAAAGTTAGTCTTAGACCTAACGAATAAATTTATAAACACGCTCAATAATATGAGTTCTGGCAGTTTTGCGTTATTAGTTGGTGGTGCTGCCATTTGGAAATTTAGTCAGCAGGTTACGAATACCCTTGGTTTTATTCATAACAAACTGCTAGATATAACCAAAGCTATCAATGCTGCTGTAATTGCAGAAAACGCAGACAGTTCTGCAAAAGAAAAGAACGCTATCGCCACACAGCAGAACGCTAATGCCAAATTGGCAGAAGCAAGAGCCACAGAAGAAGCTACAGCAGCAGAACTGGCCAATACGAGAGGCAAAGACGCTAACACTGCTGCCAATAGAAGGAATACGCTTTCTAGTGTATTATCTACTGGTAAGGATAAAGCAAAAGGATTTGCTTCTGGATTAGGTGCAGTTGTTGGCAAGTTAGGTGGCGTGGCCAATGCTGCCGGGCTAGCTATGATGGCTGTTGGCATATTGAGCGAAGTATTCGTTAGAGCTACCAATGATTCCGAAAAGATGGCAGACAGCCTTAAATCACAGGCAGAAGATTTACAGGCTCAGGAAGAAATTCTGGCACGACAGGAAAAGGCACTACAACAGGTTCCTTTGCTCACTACTGCTTTACGTGATTTACAGGAACAACAGCAAAACGTCAATGCCGATTCAGAAGAAGGTAAGAAATTACAGGACGAATACAACAATACTCGTAGTTTCTTACAGTCTATAATTGGTAATGAAAACACCGCCGTCCTTGAAAATAAGCAGTTTACCGTTGACGCTACCAATGACATAATGTCTGCTGAAAAGGAACGGTATGCTCAGAAGAAGAAAGATATCAAGGATGCACAAGATTTGCTTCGCAAGGCTTTTCAGGAACAGTTAAATGATACAATCAAAGCAATCACAGCCTTAGATGTACAGCAGAACAGTTGGGCTGATTTGTGTGAATCTGTAGCCAAATATGGCAACATATTACAGCGTGTACGTATGGCATTTAACGAAATGATGCGTGATGCTCACACGGGATTGAAGTCCATGCATGAAGATACATTGGCATCATATGAAGAAATGAAAAAGAGTGGTTCTTCATACGTTATGACTGCTGACGGCATGATGAGCATAGATACGGCCATCTTTAACGAAAAGCAAGCCATAGAACGTGAAAGTGGAGCTGTAGAAGCAAACGAAAATACGATGAAAGAAATCGTATCTGACGTGAAGCGTAAAGTTGTTGGTGAAGGCTTAGACGCTATCAGATTTGCTTCTGGTGTATTAAACGCAGGGGTAGATGGTAATGGTAATTTCAATAACCCATTAGACCAGAGCAATTTAGGCGGTTCAGATGTGGATGAAAATATAGGTGGTTCTGGCAAGGGTAAAAAAGGGAAATCGTCTGGTAACTCTAAACCCACATATGACGGAGTGACCTTAACCATTCCCAATGATGATAATTATGGCGTAAGTGATGCAGACACGAGTGGCCTTACTCAAGATACACTTATGAAGTTGCGTGTGCTTGACGATGCCGTTTATAAGAAATTCGGACAGCATGTTATGGTAACATCTGCATATCGGCCTAATGACACAGACAGCAATCACAGCGTAGGTGTAGCATTTGACTTGTCTGGTGGTATCATGGACAACCCAGATGCTCGTGAATGGGCAAAGAACTTCGCTCCTAGTATCGGCTTATTTACTATTGACGAATATGGTTCAGCCAACCCAGAAATAAAAAGGTCTGGGGATAATATTCATTTCTCTAACGTTAAGCCTGGTATTTATGGTGAGACACGAGATCATGAAGGCATGTGGTCAGAAGACAACTCTGCGCCTACGATTACTGATATTTTAGGCTCTACTTCCAAAGCCCCTGCTTATGTGGATAATTCTGTACAGCGTAAGGTATATGATTTCCTGATTAAAGAACTTGGTCTGACAGACAAACAAGCATGGGCAGTTATGGCCAATATTGATGGAGAGTCTAGTTTCGACCCGACAGCACAACAAAATCCAGATGACTCAGAAGCAGGCATTGGGTTGATGCAATGGAGTAACGTTCGTAGACATCAATTGGAACAGTTTGCTGCTATGCGTAGAACTGATTGGACAGATTTGCAGACACAGTTAGAATTTATGAAGAATGAATTTAACGGTAGTGAATCTGACTATTGGGAAGCGTTTACGAGAGCCGTAACTAAAGATTCAGCTCCTACTGACGATGTATTGTTCTTCGCAGGTCCTAATGGTGTAGAACGTGCAGGGAATATCAACCTTGATAATCGCATGAAGAGCTACTACGAATATAGCAGTCATTATGCAAACGGTATGTCTTTATATGACTCTGACCCCTCTAAACATAAGACGAAAGTAGATACGCCAGAACAGAGAGCCGAAAAGGAAGCACAACGGATAAGCAAAATCTTTGGTCAAATGGATAAAGCCGTCGAAGCATTTGCTAAGGCGGTTGACACTAAGTACAAGAATGCTCTCGATTCTGTACAGGAAGACCAGAAGTTGTTTGGCGAAAATCAGGACAATATGACAAAGCAGCTTGACCTTACAAGTAACAAACTGGCCGATATGATTACCGTGCAGAAGAAGTATGAAGATGTGCTTACCAAATCTGGTGCATATATCAGCCAAAAGGATATCAAAGGCTTACTTGGCATGTCTCGTGAAGACTTCCTTAAAAAGAGCGCAGAAGAAGAAGCGGAATTAGTAGCAAGCATCAAATCTGAATCGGCACTATACAAACCTGTCATCACTGCTTTAAATCAGGTAGTTAAGATTAAACAGTCTATACAGGAACAAGACACCAAATATCATCAGCAAGAGTTGCAATGGGTAGAAACGTATAAAAAACGCAAGTCTTCCATTTATACTGACCTCATATGGTCTGAACAGGCAACCATGAAAGAATGGGAAATCTCCCATAGCAATGACGTATATGATGATTGGTATAAGAATCGATTTGAACAAGGCCATCTGGAACAGATTGCAAGGACTCAGAAAGACTATTACGAAGCCATGCAGGAAGCAATTCTACGTGGTGATAAAGAGTTCAAGGATTCCGAAGGTAATGTTGTCCATTTGGAAGACAACCCTAAAGCTCTGGAAGAACAGAAGCAGAAATGGATGGAATCGGAAGCAGCTGCTAAGAAATATGCAGCTACGCTCAAAAATGATGTTTCTAAAAACTTCACAGATATGGCAAAGAACATCCTATTAGAAGGTGGAAGCCTTAGAGAAAAGCTGAAAGAACTTTGGAAAGGTTTAGCAGCTGATGCGCTTACATTACTTTTAAGTGGTGGCAAGGAAGGCACAAGCTCTCCATTAGGGAATTTGTTGCGTAGATGGATGTATGGTAAGGATAACAAACCATTACCAATACAGGAAGCCGGATTTGGCTACAGTGCAGGACAGCCAGATTTTGGTGGGTACAGTTTCCCGATGGGTACGGAATACCGTTATCATATGCCAGGAGACCAAATGGCGACACGACTGGCCATAGCTTCTCCATCTAGTGATTTTGCAAGTCAGTTGCCTAATATGATGCCATCCGCTCCAGTAAGTTCGTTCAATGGGTTGTATTCATGGAATGGTGGCATCGTTGGGCAGAATAACGGGGATTTGTTTAACCAGATGCTCAGATATAACTGGTTTGGCAAATTTGGCACTAATTTTGGCGCAGGTACGCCGTGGGGACAGATGGCCTGGGGTGCTAAGGCAGGTATGTTCGCACAGGCGTTGCCGTGGCTGTTAGGTTTGTTCAGACACCATGCTACAGGTGGAGAAATCAACGAGGAGGAACTTGCTATCCTTGGTGAAAACAAGAAGAAAGAATACGTCATCCCTGTTGAGCAGAATAAAGCCACTGGCATGGCCTTATGGCGCAAAGCAGGGCGTGACCTTGGGGTTCTTAAATCCGGCTCCCCTGTAGAACCTGACTTCAAGAATAAAGATATTGCAACAAATGGAGTCACATCTGTACAAACGAAGCAACAGGCCGTATATATGAGCCAGATGCAACAACAGAACCAAACGTTACTGCATATATTGCAAGCACTGACTGAATCTCCACAAGGGAATGGCGGACAGGCAATCGCACAGCCTGTGGTGGTTCAGGATAAGATGGATATCAACGAATTTGCCGATATGTTTAATCGCATGGCACGGTATAGGTACAATCAGTAAAATTTCTATATATTTTTGCAAAAAAGGTGGTCACAAAAGGCCAATGTTTTGCATTATATATAGAGGGACATTTTTAAAGGCTCTCTGAAATATGGGAGCCTTATTTTTTTATGAGATGGTATCATGAAAGATGATTTAAGTAAATATATTGGTAAAATACACAAATACCAGGGCCATGGTAAATATTGTGACTGCTTGAATCTGGTCGAGATGTTTTATAAAGACCATGGATACAAGCAAGACTTCAATGACGGCAAGCCTAGACCAAAGACATTTGCGGAGTATAAGAAGAAATGCCCCACACGGATTGTGAGATATCTTCTTAAAAACTTCACGGTAACAAAGAATCCAAATGAATTAGATTATGGTGATGTGATTCTTACAAATGTTGGTGGTGACATGCATTTGGGCGTATATGTTGGCGATGGGAAAGCGTTAGCTATGCAAATCCCTGTTGTTGAAGGGAAATCAAAAAGCACAATATATAAGCGTAAATTCTGGGAATGGTATTTTGTAGCAGGTTTTAAACGATAGGGAGTGATTATTTGGCATTACCAAAATTCCCGTTACCGTATGTATTTGAAATAGACACAACTAAGAAATATGCAACAAAGACTGTTACATTCAACAGCCAGAAAAAACAAGTACAGATATTATCGCAACATCCATTAAAATCATGGATTATAACGGTAAAGGGGACACCAGATGACCTTACCACATTACAGAACTTCTTTGACAATAGATATGGTAATGCATATCCGTTTATATTTATAGATGAGTTCGGTAATGAACAACAGGTTCGGTTTGCAAGTCCACAGATACAGACAAAAGTAAAACGTAATTTTGACGCAAGCTCTCCAACAAATGGTCAGGTCGTTGGATTTGAAGCATCATTAACATTAGAGGAGGCATTGTAATATGGCTGTCAGTTTACCAGTCAAAATGGCAGAAGCGAAAGAATCAAGCTCTTGCTTTTTTATTGAACTGTACAAGCTTTTGCTGCCTTCGTATACGTTAACTATTGCGTCATGTGATGAAGACATTTTTTACAATGGTGAAACGTATAAAGCTTTTCCTGTAAAGCGTGGAGAAATTACAAAAACGGTTGACAGCCGTGTAGATAATTGTGAAATAGAAATCTCTAACACGAACGAGTATTTTACATTGGCTTTGTTTAACGGGAAGAATTTCTTAAACTGCCGTGCATTGATTTATAAAATCCTGTATCCAGACGCATTGACTGACCCAACCAATGTGCAGTTGATTTTTTATGGACAGATTGACACTCCAGAGCTAACAGAAAATGGGACATTCAAATGTTCTATCATTTCTGATTTGCCTAATATGGATTCATGTAGAACAATGGGTTACTCATGCACGAACACATTTGGTGATGAAAACTGCCAAAAGAAGCCAGATGAAATGATGGGTGTTGGTACATTAGAGAATCGTACATGGCAGGGGATTGAACGTCAATGCTTGGTAGATTCAAGGTTGGCGGATGGAAACTGGGAAAATGGTGTATGTGAAATTGATGGAGAAGCAAGACGTATCATCCATTGTGAAACAGGGTGTGTGTTTTTGGAATACGCTTTCCCCAGTAATATAGATTTATCTGACGGATATTGGGTAAGGCAGAATTGTGACAAGACGCAGGCATCGTGCAAGAAATTAGGTAACTTGAAGCATTATGGCGGATTTCCATTTATTCCATTTGAATATACAGTTAAAAGTTAGGTGGTGAGATATTGGGTAAACATTCTGGTAAAGGTGGCAAAAGTGGTTTAGGTAAAGCATTAGGCTTCGCAGGTTTAGCTGTTGGCGCATTTAATCCGGCAGCATTTGGGTTTGCTTTATCTACAGCAGGTCGTGTAGGGGCAGCTATCTTTGGTTTGTCTTTAGGCACAACCATCGCTTCTGCTTTTGCTAAAACAGGCACTACACAGACAAGTAATTTTGACTCAAAAATGAACAATGTCAGTGCAGATGCCCGTATACCACTTGTGTATGGTACTCGTAAAGTTGGTGGCTTACAGTCATATCATCATTGCAGTATCAAGAAGAAGTATCTCATCAAAGATGTAATCATTGGCGAAGGTATGTTCTCTGGATGCTATGGACTCACAGCCAACAATTACATGGTCAAAACGGAAAATGCAAGCGACAATGTATTTGGTATTATAAATACTAAATATAGTGATGCAAAGGCACGAATTAGTGACCATAGATTGCGTCTGTATTGCAACGGTCATGAAGACAGTATATATCTTGACAAGTCTGACAATTTAAAAGATGACCAAAGTAATGACTTTAACTGCTCTATGGCTAAGCTATATGAACGGATAGAAGGGGTTAACTTTGATTCATATTATAGTGACAAAGGGTGGAAGATAGAACGACCAATTGTATGTGATGATGACCCGTACAACCTTGCAAGCCGTGATTGGGGTGGATGCTATAATACAACAGTATGGTTTTGGGAAGACAAATATGAAACAGGCGATTCCAAAGTAACATTTTATGACGGGACACAAGACGCCCCTTCCTATTACGAAAAAACTGGTGGATATCCGAATATGGCATATCTACATGCATATTTGAAATATACGGAGAAGTTAGGCTCTGGCAACCCGACTGTTACATGTGTAGCGCAAGGACGTAAAGTATACGACACACGTACAGGCAAATGGCAGTATTCAGAAAATCCGGCCATAATTGTACGTGATTATTTAATTAACAAGACATTTGGCTCTGGTTATTTCATCACATCTGATATGCTTGATGAAGATAGTTTCAAGGAAGTTGCTAACTATTGTGACGAACAGATTACCCGTTATGATGGCAAAGGACGTACTATCAAAGAGCCTAGATATACACTGAATATTGTATTAACAGAAAAACAGTCATACTTAGACCATATACAGCAGATGTTGGCTTGTTTTGCAGGATTTCTTGTATTCTCTAATGGCAAAGTATCCCTGCATGTAGAAAAAGCAGAAACTCCTGTGTATGCGTTTACAGATGACAATATTATAGAAAACAGTATCTCGTATAAAGCCTTGTCTTCATCAGATGCGCCTAACCGTCTCTGTATGAAATATATTGAACCTGCGTTAGACTGGACTTCTACATCTGCAATTGTAGAAGATTTACAAGACCAGGAACCGTCACCGATAGGCAGGGGCAAGATTGTATCAAAGGATGTCAACCTTATCGGATGCACGTCCCAATCACAGGCATTGCGTTTGGGTAAATTGTATCGGGATATTATCAGATTATGCCCGGTTACAATGACATTCAAAACAGCTATGCAGGGTATGCATCTGGAACCAGGTGACATCGTAACCGTCACGCATAACGTCATACTTGATAGTGAAGTTCACGAACTGTTTAAAGAAATGCCTGTACGTATTGTAGAAGTACGGGACAATAATGGCGAATACACACTCACTTGTAAACAGTATAACGCTTCCATATATGACGATGCATTAGGCGGTAATCTAAAGATATATTCGTATACCGACCTGACAGAACAATATTTAAGAGATTCTGTCAATATGGATGGTTGGTACGAACCCCCTGCCGATGTGACGAATGTAAAGACAAAGGTTTCCCCTGTAGACGGTTCAGAAGTTACTATCACATGGGAACCTGTTACAGGGAACACAATCAAAGGGTATCGCATATATGTAAATGATGAACTGCAAGGCAACGTTATTACTGACACAACGTATGTATACCATTGCCCTAAAACAGGAGATTATACATTCAAGGTAGTGACAGTTGACATATATGGTGGTGAGTCTGTAAATCCAAAAGAGATACAGATGCATATTGTTTGCGAACCAGAAGAAGTTTTAAACTTCACTGCTACCATTGATAAATATAACCGTTCCAAAGTGAACTTCACATGGGATGCAAATAAAGAAATTAACATATCATATTATGAAATCAGATTAGGTGATACATGGGACACATCTCCTACAATTGTAAACAAAATCAAATCTCTTGATGCATCATATACTGTATCGTCTACTGGATGGTACAGATTCATGATAAAGGCGGTAAACGCCAATGGTGATTATAGCAAACGTGAAGCAATAGCCGAACGTCAGGTTACCGTTGAACCACCTGCTCCTACAGACTTCACAGTTGTCCAGTCGGCTACAGACAAATCTAAAGCAAGAGCATCATGGACAAATGTAGATGGCGATGACGTAATGCAGTATGTTGTCAAAGAAGGGAACTCTTGGGACAGCGGTACTATTGTAGGATATACGACAAATACATTCCTTGATATTACACTTGACGAAAGCCGTACATATACATTCATGGTCAAGGAACAGGCTGTCAATGGCCATTACGGAGCAGCTTCTATATGTGTAGTCACATGTTCTGTAAATCCTGCTGACGTATCTAATCTACGTGTGGCTCAGAGCATCTCCAATAGGGCAAGGGTTACACTGACATGGGATGCTCCAGACGAACAGGACGTGAGTTATTACGTTGTCAAAGAGGGGTTAGAATGGGAAACTGGCAAGCTCATATCTCCTCGTGTATTTGGCACGATTTATGAAGTTGCTATCTCTACAGATGGTGTACATTCATGGATGGTCAAAGCTGTCACTATTTCTGGTCATGAATCGCAGTACCCTGCAATCGCAACAGGTACATTCAATTTGGCTCCTAATTCCGTCGAGTCGATACAGGCGACGCAAAGTAGTAGCGACATATCTATATTAAACATTAACTGGACTCCTGTTGATGATAGCGACTTAGCAGGGTATCAAGTAAAAGTTGGCGATAATTGGACAAGTGGCGACCCATTACCATTCACCAGAGAGCTATATACTACGTATAAACTGACGGGTTCTACATCGTTCCGTATTATGATTAAGGCTAAGAACAATGCCGGATACTACAGTGATGAAACAAGCATCATGTACGGGGCTAAGGTAGAACCAGATGACGTACAAGGTTTGGTGGCTTTCCAGAACGGTAATACAGTTGAGTTGTATTGGGATAAGGTACAGCAGGACGATATTGTAGGATATGAAGTACGTGAAGGTTTGTCTTTTGATACATCAACAGAAACAGAAAGTGGCGTAAATGGTACAAACTGTACAGCCTCTATTGATGTGCCTAGGACATATAGATATTATGTAAGGGCTATTAATCAGAGCGGTCATTATAGTAAAAATCCTGCAAAAGTATCTTTGGCTGTAGAAAATTTACTGCCCAGAAATGTCATCGAAAGCTATGATATCATTGGCGAAGAAAACGGGACACATTACTTCACCGAATTCGTTCAGTCTGCTTACAATTTCCAGACAATAGGCGGAAGATTTAGTGATTATCCAACTACCAGATTCCAGGATATTGGCGGTTCTAAGGTTATTCGGTTGCAGTACAGGTATGCGTGGAAATGCAGTGCAGATTCAAAGACACTGATTTATATCCCGGACAATTCTGCACAAATGCCGACAGATACGTTAACCGTATGTATGTGCTTATATTCCGATGATTGGAGCAAAGCTGCCAATGGCACTCACGAAACAGCTGACGGTTGGTTGTTCCAGTTTGTAGACGGTAACGCAGAATTTACTGTAAATACAGAATCACACGGACAGCAACAGGTAACAAAAGATATCACGTCATTGTCTAAAGGTTGGCATTTCTTCTTTGGCTCATTTGACAAGGGTAATATATCCCTGATTATTGATTCCGGCTCTCCTGTTACGTTAAACATTGGAGAAGATTCTCTTGTGTATGGCAATGCTACAGCAGGAGCTTCTACATGCGGTAGATTTGATGGCATGATGGATTTGTTGGCTATATATAACAGAACTATTACATCTGCTGAACGTAAGGCAATCATTGATACGGATGAATTTGAAGATGATGTTGTTGGGCTGTACTATTTCATGGATAACGGCTATACACTTTATGACTATTCCAATACAGGTAACAATGGAATTATCCTTGGGGAACCACTCACAAAAGTAAACAAATTCTTCAAGCATGGTATGTACTACACGAACCAGATTTCGATTGGTAAAGAGTCAAATTGTAACATATCCGTATTCTTTGAATCAACAGCAACAATGTATGGTGGTCTTGCTGAATTGCAGGTAAGTCAGTCGTTAGATGGAGAATCATGGACAGATTGGTCTGGTTTCAAGCCCGGTCAACGGACATTCAAATATATTAAGTTCAGAGTGCGGTTAGAATCGTATAACTCTGAATTAAATTCTCCAGAAGTGAATAAGTTTGTTGTAAATATTGACGTACCAGATAAAGACATTGCTATTAGTGTTGATATAGCAAAAGGTGGAACAGTTGTGAAGTATGGGTACGAATTTCATAAAGTTCCTGCTGTAGTCCCTGCTGCTGTTGGTGAAAACTTCCATGCAGAATTGGTAAGTAAAGATACGCAAGAATGTACGATTAAGATTAAAGATTCTTCCAACACAGATGTTGGTGGTAAAGCAGATATACATATTAGAGGATTCTAAGGAGTGAAATAATTGGCATACAATAAAGATAAACCTGCTGATAACGATTACCTATCTGAATTTCCTGCATCAGAACGGGAACAGCAGAGGGCAATCATTGAAGACAGAATCGTTGACGCAGGCCATTTACAGGGATTGGTTGCCGGGAATAAAGATGGGAACATACCTGTAAGCAACGGTACAGTAAACGTTAATCTTAATGCTGATAAACTGGATGGCAAGGATGCGTCCTATTTTTCAGAAGCAGGACACAGGCACAACAATGCCACTACAAATGCTGACGGATATATAAGTAAAGAAGACAAGACGAAACTGGACGGTATTGCAAGCGGAGCAGAAGTCAACCAGAACGCATTTGGCAATATAAAGGTTGGCACTGTGACCTTGCAAGCGGATAACAAACAAGATACTCTGACGCTTACGGCAGGGAAGAATATTTCTATTTCTCCAGATTCGGATAACGATGCTGTAACAATTGCTGTAACAGGAACGGTTGATACGGCATCCAAAGCCACATCCCTTGGGAAGCCAATCAACGTCTCCTTGACTGGTAAAGCTGTGGGGAACGTGTCCACAGATGGTTCATCTGACGCTACGATTAAAGTAACAGAAGTCCACGCAGATGACGCAACAGAAGCCACACATGCAGCAGAAGCAGACCACGCAACAAAAGCAGACACGGCCACTAATGCAGACCATGCCACATCTGCTGATACGGCTACGGTTGCCACAAAAGCAGATGGCCTGTCTAAGCCGATTACCATCAAAATCCATGGTATGACAGCAGGTAGTGGCACATTGGATGGCACAACCAGTATCATTGATATCAAAACAACTGGACTGCCTGACCAGTTTAATAATATCGTTGCTCCTGCATCATGGACAGGCTCGTGGAATTTAGGAAGTTATATATTAAAAGCTACAAATAACATAACTGCCGGGACATATTCGTTACAGTCATTGTTAAATCTTCTCGTACAGCGTAGTCACTGGCACACAGCAAATGTTAATGATTGTAATTGCAGTAATTGCGCTTGTAATTGTTCGGATAATGATGAAGAATGACGTATTGCCCAGGAAGGTTATGTATACCGTTCGGCTTGCAGTGTAATTTACATTGTAAGTATTGTTATAGAGATATATGTCGCAAAGACATCCCAACACACGCCACATCTGCTTTTTTAGATTATGTATCGTCACTTCCTAAAGACACATATGCTATTATTGCAAGTGGTGGTGAGCCTTTGTGTAACTGGCAGGAAGTTATTAAAGTATTTGAATCTGCACCTGTATATATCCATAAGAAAATAATGACAAATGGCAGTTTACTAAACAAAGATATAGTTGACTATATTAACGATAATGATATAGAAGTCCATTTGTCATATGATGGTAATATGAGCCAATACTTGCGTGGATATGATGTACTTGATGACAAGTTGCCATTAATTCGTAAGATACATAATCTACGTATCTTGTCAGTTATTACGAATAGAAATACAGATGTGTTACAGGTGTACAAAGAGATAAAGAGCAAGTTACAACGTCCATTCTATTTCTCACATAGCGTAGTAGTTGACACTTCAACCAATCAGCCACTAATAAATAGATTTGATTACGATACATATGAACGGTCGTTATGTGAATTGCTTGTATCAGAAGATAAATTACCAACAGAATGGTATCACAATAAGAAGCCGTCAAGATTAGGGTTTAATTACCTGCTTGACGGCTCTGTTGTGGGCATCCATACGTTAAATAAATATGGTTCCGTATGGGACGATGAAGAAACATTATTGAATAATTTTTATAAGATAGAAAATACACGCAAATGTTTAGATAGAAATTGTTATATACGTGACATATGTGGACAGGATTACGCTAATGCAAGCGACCACATGTGTCATATAGAGAAAATCAGACAGAACGTTTTTGCAATGCTTAATAACGGAGGAACAGGCCAATATGTCAGAGCTTGATATTAATAGAGTAAATATAATGATGGGCAGTAAATGCAATTTCAATTGTAGGCACTGTATCCAAACAGATGCAATGAAATTTGAAAATCCTAAAACTATATATGAACAAGTATTCATATATATAGAGCATCTGGTAAATATCCGTCCCGGTTTTAAACCGAAGTTAGCATTGATGTTTTGGGGTGGGGAACCCCTTTGCTATATGGATATCATTGACCAGTTTGTACAACGGCTGAAAGATAAAGTCCAGTATTCGGTTGTGACCAATGGCTCATTACTGACAAGCCAGTTGGTAGATTATTTTAACGCTCATAAATTTAAAGTTGTGCTTAGTAATGATGGAATATACACAGACCATGTTCGTCCATTCAATATGCTTGAAAATGACGATTTCGTAAGACTATTCAAAAGATTGGATGATAAAGCTATTGATGCGTGTGTTACCGCATACAATCAGGACTATTATGCCCTATGGGATTATATAGAATCGAAATTAGGCAAAGATATCTGGATTAATCATGAAATGCTTGAATGTACATGGGATATGCCAGAAGACTTGTACGATTTCGATTTTGATGCTTATGAACAGACAATGCAACACATTATAGTTGACGCACGGAAAGCTGTAGATAACCGTGTAGCCAATCGCCCACTTATGCTGATAGAAAATATGGTCAGACGTATTGCAAAGATTGCAGAAAAGGGCGAAATCGGACTCAGATGTTCCCAGATGCAGAGCATGATTAGCATAGATTTGGCAGGGAATGTATATGTATGTCACAACGGATGCGGTTTGTTAGGAACAGTAAATGACGAGTTTGAAAAGCTGTATGCTAATTTCTCCTTGTATTTCAGGAAGAAGGATAATTCTGATTGCAATGCCTGTCCATATCTTGCCATATGTGGTTATGGATGTCTGAACTCTATGCCATCAAAAGGGAAAGATGCTTGTTGTAAATTAAAGAAAATATTCTTCAACGCCTGTCTTGATTTCATCCGCTCAACAGAAACGACATTTGAAGAAGTAGATATGGAGGATTCTTATGATTGTAATTAGGAAGCCTTTGCAAGATAAGCAAAAGCCAGAAATAGATTATACGATATCAAAAGGTGATAAAGGCATCACGCTTACATTTAAAGGAACTGTTAGGGACTATGATTTAAATGATACAGTTGAGTTACCTTTTGATATATGTAAAGGAAAAGTGCTACAGTTGTCATTACAGTGGACGTATACATGCGAGTTGCGTATATCGCCGTTGTATGAAATGACATCCAGATACTATTCTGCTTCCGCTAATCAAAACGAAGAATATAAATTGTGTCGTGTATCTATTGCTTCAGACTGCAAAGATATTGTTGTATTCTTGGAAAAGGCTACTGACTATACTTGTCCAGATGCAGAAAATATCGTTATGCCAAAAGGCACATTAACAAAGACACAGATTATTCAGCAATATTCGCCTTTCTATAAAGAACGGTGTGATTATATACATAAGAAAGTCACGATGATGAAGTCTGTAGATATCTATAACACCGTGGCATATTTGGAATCACAGGTAGACGCATTGACACGTCTGGTATTGCAGATGACGAACAGCCAGAGCAATGCTGCTGAAATATTACGAAAAGCAGACAAATATAGTGTATTGGATATAAAAGATAAAGATAAGATTTTGCAAGAATTTGAAACAGATAAGCAAAATGTACGGAACATGCAGAAGGAATATTATGACAAAGACTAAGAAAGTTGTTTTAAAATTTGGTGGGAAATGCAACCTCACATGTAAGCATTGCCATTGCTTACGTACCGATTATAAATTTAATCCAGATATTATCAAATGGATAAACGATAGAGAAACAGAAGACCTTCATATGTGTGGTGGTGAGCCTTTCCTGTATTTTGACATAATGAAGAAAATCATTCCGCAACTGACTACCATTAAGCGTTTCCATACAACTACAAATGGGACAGTGTTGAATGATGAAATGGTGGACTTCTGTAACAAATATGGCATCATCACGGCTGTGTCATACGATGGCCCCGACAGCCAAAGAACGCCATGTCTACCCAATTATGACGCTGTTGGCAGAATCAAGGTAAACGGTGTGTCCCAGGTATTCTATCATGGCAATACAGATATGGATAAAATCATATTCGAGACACGCAAATTAGGGAAAGTGCATGGTATGCTTGCAGGAGAATGTGTAACCAATATCCCTGCATTTGTACATCAGACGAAAGATAGCCCAAATGATGACACAACAAAGGAAGATGTAGATAGTTATATCAGGCAGTATGCTAAGCATCTGGAAATAGGATTGATGAATTATAACCCTAATGGTGGCATATTCAGCCTAATGGCAGCACATGCGTTCATTCGGCACTTCATCAACCACAAGCCGTATGAAGTTGGATGCCGTTGTTGCAATCCGAACAATATCACTGTCACGCTTGATGGACGTTTTCTCCTTTGTCCGTATGGCGATACATATGTCGGCGATATCTACAAAGGCGTTGACTGGGATTTGGTTGAATCACATATCCCTGACAAGTGCAAAAAATGTCCACTCAAATTGTTATGTGGCCCATCTTGTGTTGCTAATATTACAGATAACGAATGTTACATTTTCCGTGTACTGTATCGTCATTATAAGAAACTTCTCAAGAAATACAATATTGATGAAGAAGCATTGCTCAATAGACCAGAATGGAGTGAAGAATAATGGCAGTTGTCGTCAGTGACAATAAAGGATATACACAAGACGAATTTAAAGAGTATTTAAAGACAACCATAGCGTCTATTAGTTCAGATGTGGCAACAAATGCATCAAACGCTAGCACATCTGAAACAAATGCGTCAAACTACGCAAAACAGGCAAAAGATTCTGCAAGTGCTGCATCTGGTGCAGAAGACAGCGCACATCAATACTCCTCAAGCGCATTGCAGAGTGCTACTAATGCTAGTGCATCTGAAACCAATGCGAAAACTTCTGAAACAAATGCTACCACATCTGCTACCAATGCAGAAGCGTCCAATCAATCTGCTAAGAAGTGGGCAGAAGCTACTGATAGTCCAGACGGAGCAAATGACACAGATTCTTCTACTGGCAAGACACAGAGTGCCAAATCGTGGGCATTAGCTGCTAAAGCTAGTGAAGCAAATGCAAAGACTTCTGAAACAAATGCTGCTAATAGTGCCAGGACATTACAAGCTGATTGGAATGCAACAGATACAACATTACAGAGCTACATAAAGAACAAACCTGATGCTTTAACTAGTATAGGTAATGATAACACTTTTAGGATAAAATCTTTCGCAAAATCAGATAATGGTGGCAGAGCTACATATAGGGTAATACAGGAATTAACTAAGTACAATCCAGAATCCGCTCCGGATGGTTATGGCACATATGGTTTTACCGGTATCCTTTTCAAAAAAACAAGGATGGGAAACGATTCTTATTTATTCCCGTCTATAATGAACGCGTCTTTAGGGTATTCCTTAGACGGTATCTTTTCTACATCGGAGGATGAATATCCTGCTGTAATACATAACACAACGACAAATAAATACTATTTAGCAATACGATGCGCTGGTTCTTATTGCGATGTAGCATTGGTTGTATTTTTTACTGGCCCATACGCAGAATTGGGTGGTGAAATTTTAGAAAACGCAGATGGGACATTAGAATCTGGTTGGGAAAAGGTTTACGACACACCTAAATTTATGGAGATGCGTAAAATATATGCCGGAAAAGCGTTAATGGACAGCTCAGGGAGAGTTATTGTTAATACATATGCAACTAGTGCAGGTATTTCCAATGCAGTTACAACTAACAATCTAAATTCTACCAATCTTACTGTCACCGGCCAGACATCTGTACCAACAGCCAATCAAGGGAACTCAAGTAACGCCATCGCTTCTACAGAATTTGTAGCCAAATCTATTTCGGCTCTGGTAAATGGCGCACCAGAACAACTGAACACATTGAACGAACTGGCAACAGCTCTGGGCAATGATAGTAATTTCTCTGCCACCATAACAGCAGAGTTGAGCAAAAAAGCAAATGCAGTAGAAGTAGAAAGTACTTATGCTAAGAAAACGGATATCAACAATACATATATTATATCAGCCACAGAGCCGAAATCCCCTAAAGATGGATGCTTATGGTTCGATACAACGAACATGTTAATCAAATTACGTGCCGATAATGCATGGAAATCATTTGGAGCAGTTTATTTGTCTTAATTTGGAGGACTTATGAATAATAAAAAATTATTAAATAGGAACGTCAACACTATTTTCGTCATGCTTGGGAACGAGTGCAATCTTAATTGCAAATACTGTTTGCAACATCCGTTAGTAGAACACCCTATATCTCATGAAATCAATCCAGATATTTATGATTTTATCGAAGAAGTTTGTACAGAACTCAGTGATGGGAATAAACTAAGACTGCAATTTTTTGGCGGAGAGCCATTACTATTCTGGGATAATATAAAGAAAATTGTCACTGAAACACAGAAGCGTAAACTGCCTGTCGAATACTCATTGATGACAAATGGGAAACTTATTACGCAGGAAATGGTAGACTTCTTCAATAAGCACGAATTTTGGGTATGTGTTTCATGGGATGGCTTCAATGTAAAACAAACCAGGGGATTTGACGCATTTGCCCCAGGTTCCAAACAACGGAAATTGCTTTTGCAGATAGAGCAGTTAGGCGTATCTGCTGTATTAAGTTCGTATGCCTACCCTATTGATATTTGTGACGCTTTCCAGATGATTGAAAATGCGTACTTCCCGATTCACAACCATCATCTATATATGAACGTAGACGAAATCATGGACACAGGTGGGATTCCTCAAGATTTGACCAACTTTGATTATGACAGGCTTTACAAAGAAGTCGCATTGCTTGCTAATGAATATCTGGAAGAACGTAAAAATGGTGATGTCCCTGCTGACAAATATGCTAGGAATGTATATATCCATGACCGTTACAATCGTTTGCGTTGGTTTTATACAAACAAAGAAAATCCAGGTGAATACACTAACATCACTTGCTGTTGTGGTAACGGCTACACTACGTACAATTTAGGATTAGACGGTATACTGTACCCCTGCCATAACACATCTGAAAAGGCAGGTTCTATATATGATTCATATATTGATTATCTAAACAACATCATTAAAACAGACACGACAAAAGAGCGGACAGATGTATGTGAAGACTGCTCAGTCGTAGCCTTTTGTTGTGGTGGATGCAAGCTGATACCTAAAGATGCACGGGAAAAGACATATTGCAAATTAAAAAAGACTGTATTTATGCCAATTTTGGAAGCCGTTCAAGAAATGGGTAGAGAGTTGGTGGAAAACAATGGCTGTTAATGGGACAATTGCAAAAACTAATTTTACGGACGCCGACAATCTAGCGAATGACGTAGCAACAACGGTAAAGGCGGTACATATCACAGAATTGCGCACAGCTATCTCCGCATTAGAAGGGTATGCAAAAAATGTAGATAATTGCGGTTATACAAATTGTTGCGAAAGCTGTCAGGATGCATGCGCCTGTCAATCTTGTCAATCCTGTCAGGGGTGTGAGAGCTGTCAGGATGCATGCTCCTGTCAATCCTGTGAGTCTACGTGGTGCCAGACCTGTCAGCATGGGTAACGTTGATGGTTTTAAACAAGATAACGCAAGGCGAAAGAGGTGGTATTCATGGCATACACAGACGGAACATTAAATAGCTCTGTCACAATAAAACGCACGCATGTATCGGAACTAGCAAATGAAGTAAATACAATCATATCGAATGCAAAACTAACAAGTGCCATATCTACCGGCATTATGGACTACAGCACAATAAACAAAAATAATATAACTAACTTACAAAAGGCCATTAATGCATTAGAAGGCAGCTTTAGCAATAACTGTTGTGAATCGAACCATTGTCAGACTTGCCAATCTGACCGATGCCAATCCTGCCAAGGGTGTCAAAATGCATGTACATGTCAGTCTTCTCGATGTCAAAGCTGTCAGTCTTGTCAACGGAATTGTTCATGTCAGTCAGAGTGTAACTGTAGCTCCTGTTTCATTTCCGGAACGAAGGTTCTTATGGCAAACGGTGTATGGAAGCCTATTGAAACAATACAAATAGGCGAATATGTACAAGGACCCGCCGGTGTCAACAAGGTTATTGGTACGCAGTATACGCATCTAGGGAATAGACGTTGCATATGGACTTTTAGCGATAGGAGCATCTACTTTTCAGGGGAGCATCTTTTTTGGATACGCAAGAAAGGTCAAGAGTTCTTTGGTGTCGTAGACATGACGCAACACATCTTGGAAAAGGATGTAGAGCTGTGTTCGCAATATAAAGGACTCACATTGAGTCAGGACGTATTAGTTATCGACAGACCTGTTGATTATGCGACCATAGATGGATGGAAGCATGACGAACCAATTATAGCCAGAGAGTACGGAAATGATACAGAGCTGTATGAATTAGTATTAGATGGTAGTCATACAATGTTTGCAAACGGATATCTGGTAGCTGCAAACGCGCATGATGACGATTTCGATTATTCTAAAATTAATTGGAACGGTCTTAATTAAGGAGGAATATGCTTAGTTACTCATTAACAGATGTTTTGAATCTGCTGATGATTGTTGGTATATTGGCCACATGGTTTCATTATGTGGCACTTAGGCCATTGAAGCAAATGTTATTTGCATTAAAAGACGATATACAAGAATTAACAGCAGAGATAAAAGCAAGTCGTGAAGACAGACGTTCGTTTGAAGCACGTATCAGTAAATTGGAAACAGCACAGAAAATACTATACGAACAATTGAACGAACTCAAGCACAAGTTAGAAGCGTTTCATAGGGAGTAGTTATGAAACAAAAGATAATTGAATTGGGTAAGTGGGGCCAGAGAAACTGGCTTCCACTTATTATCATCATGTCTATTTGCATGATGATTTTTTTATGTGCAGTGATGATTTCATGGTTGGTTGGCTTCTGGGCCAATGCTTTACTCGGTATGCACTTTGAATTAGCTTCCTGTTGGAGTGGTATTAGTGTAGTCGTAACAGGTATGGCAGGTATTGTCGCATTGGCAGGTGCATGTTGGACTAAATACCATACTGACAGCAAATTCAATACACCTATGGGACAGCCACCTAAACTTCCACCACAAGCTCAAAGTATAGTTAATCATATATCGAAAGGTGATAAATAGATGAAAGTAATAGACGTATCATATTGGCAGAAAGATTTGAATTACGATACAGCTGTAGCGAATGGCGTACAGGGAGTCATTGTAAAGATTACAGAAGGGCAGTCGATTGAAGACACCTGGTGGGGACATGTATCAGAATGTGACACAAGAGATATCACTTGGGGTGTATATTGTTATAGCCATGCCACAACTCCAGAAGAAGCTGTAGCAGAAGCGAATGAAGTATTGTATCTTCTGGGCAACAACAAGCCATCTATGGGCGTATGGTTTGACTTTGAAGCCCCAGAATGCCTGCCATGTGCTGACCCTACTGCCGTATGCTCTGCATTTGTGAATGAAATCAATGCAAGGGGCATCACATGTGGAATATATGCCAGTCTGTCTACACTGACAGACATCATCCATGTAAACGAACTGGGAGACTATATGCTGTATTGGGTAGCACAGTATAGCAATAGATGTGAGTTCAATGACTACTATCCGAATAATATATTAGCAGGATGGCAGTATTCAGACCAATGCTATATTGGGGATACTAATGTCGATATGAATGAGTGGTATGTATAGAGGTAAAAATGGATGAAAAGAAAAAGTATACTATCATCGCTATTGCTATTCTTGTTGTTATGCTTGCCATTGGGATTCTGTTATGCAGACACTACAGAACCGTTGAGCAATCAGCAGGTAGTAATATCGATGCAACAGTACAACAGATTGAAACAAATAACGACAGAGCAAGAGCAGAGGTTATTCAATCTACAGAACTTGGTCAATCTGCTCAAACAGAACTCGTCAACGGACAAGCAGACATTAGTAGAGCTACAGAATCAGTTGACCGATTGCAACAATCGTCTGATAAACGCTCAGAGCTTATTGAATCAGCAGAATCAGAAATTACAGGAAGCCAACAGCTTGTTAGAGAAGAACGAGAAATCTTTGCAGACATTGACAAAACAAATTCAATCACTAAAGCACAAGGTAGCAGTGATTGAACGTCAACGTGATACCTGGATGGTAATTGCAGGTATTGCCTTTGGTGGACTTGTCTATCAAACTGTCAAATAGCCGAACATGTATCGATTTTATTTTATTTCATCTGCTCTAGGACAAATCATACGTGGACTTGTGCAGACGTGAAAATAATATCAAAGGGTATGTGCTGTTTGAGAATTTTGAGCATTTTAGATATAAAAATAATCCCTCTATAAAGACCGACAACAGGCCAATATAGAGGGATTTGTCTTTTTGCCTTTTTATAAAAATGAGAGATGGAAAACAGAGAAAATAATTAAAATAAGCAACCGTATTAGCTATTATAGAACAATAATATATGACAATTATGCGGTTTATAGGCAGTATATCTTGTCACCATGGGTGTCACTGTCGTCTTCGGTACGTCTATTGCGACGATTTTTGGTGTATTCATCATCCCCATGCTTTTCATCATCATTGAAAACCTGGGTAGTGGCAAGAAACACCATGCGCCGAAACAGCCCCAGACCGTAGGCCACCTGCGGGACATGGACTAAATCGCACGACTACATAGACTTCGGCCAGTAACGTAATAACTCCGCCTTGGTACTACCGGGCGGAGTTATTTTTGGATAAAAACAAGCCTCTATAAGGTCGCTTCCTTATAGAGGCTTGTTTCTGTGTAAGGGCTCTTAGCCTTGTTTCAGTATTTGTGCTTTCAGTTCTTCATAACGCGTCGTATAATATGGCGTGAGCTGGGCTTCGCGCAGGTCGTAGCCAAAAGACCTGCGGCTCACGGAAAGGAGCGGCGGGCTCTGAATACGTTTGGCTACGGCAAAGCCGGCAATGAGGCGCCACCACTTTTCCAAATCGGCAATGAAGTCAGCCGGTGTGGCAAAGAGGTCGGCCACCTTGACGCTACAGCCCAGGTTTTCTTCCAGCGTGCCTGCAAGATACCATTCGAGAATCGTCTGCGGTGTTGCCCGCTGCCAGCGTTCGATAAAGGCGCGGAAGAGGTAGTCATGGTACGGATAGACCAGAGGATCGCCCTGGCCCTTAGTAACGTCCTGTTTGGACGATAATTCCGCACTCGGTACAATATCGATACTGCCTTGAGGGACGACTTCCCGTCCGAAGACGGTTTCGTTCAAATAGCGGGCCAAATCGTAAACCTGATGCTTCCAAAGGTCGGCTGTTGCCGCCAGGAAACCGGCACTGTCGCCGTAAAGTGTAGCATAGCCGACGGAGAGTTCGGCCTTATTGGCGTTGCACGTGAAGACGCCGCCAAAGGCTGCCGCAGCGGCTGCGAGAATTCGGCTCGAACGGTCGCGGGCCTGAATGTTTTCTTCAATGAAGTCGCTCAGTTCCAAGAGGCCTGCAGGCTGATCCTTTTGGGTCAGTTCGGCTGCAGCAAACTGGCGCCGTGTCAGTTCCAGACTGTCCTGGACGGGGATGACCGTATAGAGGCAGCCAATGTTATCGGCCAGCTCCTTGGCCAGGCTTTTGGTCATATCCGAATTGTAGACACTGGGCATATTGACGAGAAGAATATTTTCCGGTGGCAATACTGTAGCGTACAGGGCCGCGTTGACGGCAGAATCGATACCGCCTGATACGCCGAGCACTACTTTTTTTAGACCTGTGCTCTCCAGGAAAGACTGGAGACCATAATGGAGACTGGCGTAGATTTCACCGGCTTCTGCCTGAGGTTCATTCCTCTTTACAGGTGAAACGAAGGCATGAGCGTCCTCATCGAAGTCGACGATGGCCAGTTCCTCCTGAAAGAGGTCACATTCGTATTGCAGAGAACCGTCTTTGTTGTAAGCGCCACTGGCACCGTCAAAGGTAAAAACGTTTTTACCGTTGTTCTGGATGCCCGTGCAGTTGACGTAGAGGGCCGGTGCTTGCAGGTCGTCAATGGCCTTGCCAAAGAGACGGTGCCGGCGCTGGGTCTTGCCCAGCGTAAAAGGCGAGTTGGAAATGTTGATGAAGAGATCGACGCCGTATTGTTTTTGTAAATACTGCATGGGCTTGAAGGAGTAGTTGTCATCCCAGCTATCTTCACAGATGAGCGGTCCGATTTTAAGTGTCTTGCCGCCCGGCAGGGGGAGTACAACTGGTGCGACCAGGTCTTCCGCAAAAACGAGATCTTCCTGGGCCACTTCGAGGAGTGACGTAAAATAACGCGTATCGCTGAATTCCCGGTAGTTCGGCATGAGTGTCTTAATATAGAAGGGATAAGGGAAGTTGGCCGGTGCCAGGAAATTACCGCCCTGGGCAATGAACATGGCATTGTACTTGCGCTGCCGCCCGTCAGGGTTGATGCGTTCCGGATCGGTCGCAACGTTGCCGAAGATAATTGTTATATCCTGGGATAAGTCCTTGATCTCATCGCCTAAGCGGACACATTCGTGAATAAAATCAGGCTGGTCCCATATATCGCCAATCAAATATCCCGGAACGGCAAGCTCCGGGAAAATAATGAGCTGGCAATGCTTTTCTTTGGCCTGGCTGATATAGTCCCTCATGACCGTGACGTTACGGCGTGGATCGCCAGGATATACTTTCATTTGGGCAAGTGCTATTTTTAGCATCTAAAAGCCTCCCTACGTAAAAATGTTATATAATGTTACATTTATAGTATCATATTTAGGGACGCATTGCACCTGAGTAAAACAAAAAAAGGAAGTCCCCAGAGGAACTTCCTTAGCTGACAGGCTCAAAAGAAACGGCCGAAGAACGGTACGCGTGCTGCATCTTCCCGCGTGACACCACCGCAGAGCGCCATGAGGCCCAGGTAAACGGCAGAGCCAACGATGGTCGTAACGGCCAGGCTGATGAAGAGGCCGATTGAACCGATGGCGGCGTAGAGGAAATACATGACCACGCCCATGATGACAGCGCAGACGACATTGCGCAGGATGATCTTGACGTCGATGATGTAGCCGGTCTTGCGGTAAATGAAGAAGAGGTTGAGGCCGGCAGCGACGCCGATATCGGCAACGGTGGCATAGGACGCGCCGGTGATTCCTAAAGCCGGAATGGCGACGAGAAACCAGTTGCAGGCAACCTTGACCAGGCAGGCAATACCCATGTTGATAACCGGGATTTTCGGCTTTTTGAGACCCTGCAGGATTGCTGTCGTAATCTGGTGCAGGCCGAGAAAGCAAATGGCAATTGATACAGCCCGCGTAGCTTCCGTAGCTGCCGGAGCATTGTAAATAAAGGTAACTACCGGTTCAGCCAGGACGTAGAGCATGACGGAAAAGGGAATCGTTACGAGAAGGGCCACGCGCATAGCGCCGGCGGTCTTACCGTAGATTTCCACCTTATCGCCTAAGGTAAAGCTGTGGCTAATGGCCGGTACGAGGCTCATAGCCATAGCCGCCGTAAGGATCGTTGCCAGGTTGACGAGCGGTACGGACATGCCTGTGAGATAACCGAAGAGCTCTGTCGCCTGGTGTGTCGCATAGCCGGCTACTTCCAAGCGGCGCGGTACGATGAGCAGATCCAGATTAGAGACGACAGGGAGCATGATGCTGGCCAGGGAAATCGGTACGGCCAGGGCGATAAGCCGTTTTAGGATGTGCGTAATGCTTTCCTGCGGGAATACAGGACCGTCCTTAGGCAGACCCCGTTTCAGCTTATAGTAATAGTAAATGAGGACGAACCAGGCGGCCAGGCCCCCGGCACCGGCACCAAGGCTGGCGCCGCCGGCGGCATAGGCCAGGCCGTACGGCATGAGGAGCGCCGCAAAGCCGAGCATGACGACGACGCGGACGAGCTGTTCCACAATCTGGGAAATCGCCGTCGGTGTCATGTGCTGCCAGCCTTGTAGGTAGCCGCGATAGCCGGCGATGATGGTCGTGAAGAAAATGGCCGGTGCCAGGGCGATGAGAGAATAGTAGGCCCGGCTTTCACGGATAATGTGATAATCGATGAGCAGGCGCGAGCCGAAAAAGACGAGGATACTCAGAATCAGTGCCGTCGTACAGAGCATAGACAGGGAAACGCGGAAAATCCGCTGGGCCCCGCCATAATCCAGGCGGGCTACTTTTTCCGCCGTAATAATTGAAATTGCAATCGGAATACCGGCACTGGAAATTTCTAGCGCCAATAAGTAAATAGGGAAGGCCATCTGGTAAATACCAATACCTTCACCACCCAGGATACGGGAAAGAATAATCCAGTTGATACTGCCGATGGCTTTGACGACAAAGCCGGAGAGTGTCAGGATGAGTGTCCCGGAGACGAATTTATTTGCCATTGTACAACCTCTTTTTACGCTGCTCACAGACGAGCATATCAAAATTTTATTATGCAATAAACAATTAATTTTATCATACCTATAGAGAAAAAGATAGAGAAAGGACTACGTAAAATCTAGGCTGTATAGGGATAAAATCTGTTTTTATTGCAGTACATATGCTATACTAATACCGATTTATAAAGGAGGGACATCGCTTGCGTATTGTAATAATTGGCGCCGGCAAGCTAGGATATAGTATTGCTGAGCTATTGTCAAACGAACAGTATGATGTAGTAGTAGTAGACCAGAATAAGGATCGGTTGGAAAACGTCAAGAATAACCTTGATGTCTTGACGATTCAGGCCAATGGCGCCAGCCCGATTACCATGAACGATCCGGATATCCGCAATTCGGATATCCTCGTCGCCGTTACGGCTGTAGACGAAGTAAATATGATCGCCTGTATTTTAGCGAAAAAACATGGCATCCGCTATACGGCAGCGCGGATCCGCGATATGCAGTTCATGTCGGAAGCCAAAGATTATTTGCGGGAAAATTTCGACATCGACCTCATGCTCAATCCGGAATTGATTACGGCCCGTGAAATTGACCGCATCCTCATGATGCCGGCAGCTCTCGACGTAGAAGATTTTGCCAACGGCAAGGTCCGTCTCTTTGAAACGAAGGTACGCCGCCATTCGCCCTTGGCCAACATTCCCTTAAAAAATTTGGAAATGCCAAAATCTATTCTGGCCGGCATGATCTTCCGGGATCACCGCATGATCATCCCGCATGGCGATGATTGTCTCTTGCCTCATGATAATGCCTATTTCATTGGCGATCCCAAAGCCATTGAAAAATTCAGCACCAACTTCGTCCCCAGCGGCACAAAAAAGGTCGAACGGGTCATGATTATCGGCGCCGGCCGGACAGGCCGCTCCCTGGCAGCCATGCTCGACGATCAGGACGTCAATGTAAAGGTCATTGAAAAGGACCGCGAACGCTGCCGCCTCGTTGCCGATCATTTAAACAGCGGCATTGCCATCTGTGGCGATGGCACGGATATCGACCTCCTCGTCCAGGAAGGCGTAGCCGATGCGGACGTAGTCATCTGTATTACAGAAGATGACAAGCTGAACCTCATGCTGGCCCTTATTGCCAAGCATTTTGGTGCCAAAAAGACGATCGTCCGTGTAGCCCGCATCGAATATGTAGACCTCATGCAGAAGGTCGGTGTCGATATCGTCCTTTCGTCCCGTCTCCTTTCTGCCAGTGAAGTGCTGGCCTTCGCCCGCCGTGGCGGCGTTGTATCCGTATCACTTCTTGAAGGGGCCAAGGCTGAGGCCGTAGAAGTCATCGTCCAGGCCGGTGCGCCTGTCGCAGGCAAACGCCTTATGGATGTACGGCTCCCAAGGGAATGCCTGGTCTGTGCGTACGTGCGCGATGACGTGGCCCACATTCCGGACGGCAGCTCTGTCCTCGAAGCTGGTGACCGGACGATCCTCTTTATCCAGACAGAACACTCCAAAACAGTTATGCGTTATTTTAAAGGCAGGGACTAGTCATGAGTATACGCCTTTATCTGTTCATTATGGGACGGATGGCTTTGCTGAACGCGGCGGCCTTGGCTATACCCCTGGTCTGCGCCATGCTCTGGCAGGAGAATACGGAACTGTCCTACGCCATGCCCTTAGTAGTGACGTTGGCGTTAGGGGTCTTTCTCGAACGGACTGGCCACGTGCATAAGAAACAGCTTGGCGTAGCTGAAGGTGCCGTTTACTTGCTTTCCGTCTGGTTTCTCCTGGGCTTTATCGGCATGACACCGTATATTTTACAGGGCCTCCTGGCGCCGGCAGACGCATTTTTTGAAAGTATTTCTGCCTATACGACGACAGGCCTCAGTTTTCTCGATTACGATGTGGTCCCCAATTCTATCCTCCTTTGGCGCAGTATGATGGAATGGATGGGCGGCCTCAATTTTATCATCCTCGTCGTAACTATCATACCGCAGGTCAGCGGCGGTTTCGGCATCGTCCTGTCGGCCCACCAGAGTATCGCCTTTAGCCCTATGCTGACGCGCATGGACAATGCAGCCATCCAGACTGGCAAGGTCTATATTGCCATTACGGTATTATCCTTTGTCTTGTACTTTCTGGCCGGCCTGGCGCCGACCGATGCCCTTGCCTGGTCGATGGATACGGTTTCAACGAGTGGTACCCTCATGTCCCTCGATGTCGTAGGCAACGGCAACATTTTCCTCGAGCTGGCGGCCATCCTTTCGATGATCGTAGCGAGCTGCAACTTTCTCCTCATTTGGAAGGCCTTTGCCCGGAAACGCTGGCTGGAAATTTTCCGCGATCACGAGCTGCGCACCTTCCTGGGAATTATCGCTGTCGCAGGGATCCTGATTTCTTTTCACCTTTGGCATACGCACACCTTCGATGGCCTGGCAAGCCTGCGCTATGGTTTCTTTGCAGTTATTTCCTTTATCAGTACGACAGGCCTTTCATCTACCCAGTTTACAGGCTGGCCTGAATTTGACCGCTACGCCTTATTTCTCCTGGTATTCGTCGGCGGCTGTATCGGTTCGGCCACAGGCGGCCTCCGGGTTATGCGTATTATCGTCCTCTTTCGTATGGCCATTAAGGAAATGCAACGCACGCTCCACCCGCAAATGGTCATTAGCCTGAAAATCGATAATGTGCCTGTGCCCATGCGGATTATTAGCCGTGTCCTTAGCTTTTTCTTTTTATATATGTCTGTCTTTTTCCTGTCCATGCTGATTATTTCCTTATCCGGCGTGACCTTGCTCCAAGCCATGGGCCTGGCTGCAGGCTGCCTTTCCAGTGTCGGCTCGACGGCAGCTCTGTATGGCCTCGATGCGTATGCGACACTGCCTGTATGGACCAAATTGTATTGCAGCCTGGTCATGATTCTGGGACGGATAGAAATCTTTTCCTTCCTCGTCGTCATACAGACTGTGATTTCCCAATTTCGCAGCAAATGGTAACCACTGTGGCCTGAGACAGCACAGTAGAAAGAGAGAAGTGCACTATTCATGGATATACGTGTAGTATTGTATTTTTTGGGCCGTATTGCCAAGGCGCTGGGCTTGGTTCTCCTCATTCCGGCGGTTATTGCTCTGATTGAGCAGGACGGTGGCCTTGTACCGCTCTTTATGGCGGCGGTCATCAATTTTTGCCTGGGCTGGATCCTCGAAAAGAAGGGGAACTTTGCCAGTGAAACCCTGACGGGCCGTGAAGGCGTGGCCATTACAGGACTGGCGTGGATTCTCATTACCTTCCTGGGCATGCTGCCCTATGTATTTGGCGGCTATTTGAATGTTCTCGATGGTACGCTGGAATGTATTTCCGGCCTTTCCGGCACAGGCGCTACGGTGCTTACGGATATCGAAGCCCTGCCGGGCAGCATTCTTATTTGGCGCAGCCTGACCCATTGGTTTGGCGGCCTCGGTATCGTCGTTATCTTCGTCGCCGTCTTTCCCCAACTCGGCCGGGGCATGGGGCACATGATCGATGCCGAAAGTACAGGTCCTACGTCGGACCGCATGATGCCGCGTATCCGGGAAATGGCCAAGGCCTTGTTCCTCGTGTACGTCGTCTTTACGGCAGCGGCGACGGCAGCGTATTATTTCTGTGGCATGAGTTTTCTCGTCGCTCTGGATCATGCCTTTTCAACCATCGCTACAGGCGGTTTTTCGCCGTATAACGACAGTGTGGCCCATTTTGACAGTCCCCTCATTGAAGGCTGGATTACCTTTTTCATGATCATTTCCAGCGCCAACTTCGGCCTGTACGTCGCTGCCTGGCGCAAGGGCCCTAAGGTGATTTTGAAGGACGCAGAGTTCCGCCTCTACGTGTGCCTCGTATTCGTGACAACGGCCCTCATGGCCTGGAATCTTGTGAGTGACCTCGCTTATGCACCGGTAGAGGCTTTCCGGCAGTCCCTTTTTCAGGCGGCATCCATTTCCTCGTCTACCGGCTTCGTGTCGGCTGATTTCGATACGTGGCCGGCCTTTTCCCGGGCCCTCCTGTTGTTTCTCATGTTCTGCGGCGGCTGTGCCGGTTCGACTGCCGGCGGCCTGAAAATGACGCGGTTGCAGCTGCTGGTAAAATCTATATATACGCTCGTGCGGCAAAAGCTGGCGCCGCGTAGCGTTCTCGTCGTCCATTCTAATGGTTCCGATTACAGTGAAGATGTGTTATACGGCGTCATGCGTTTTTTTGTCATGTATGTATTCCTCGATACGCTCTGGTCGGTCCTTTTTATCTGGGATGGTGTCCCTACGCTGGATGCCATTGGTCTCAGCGTTTCTACTATGGGCAGCTGTGGTCCGGCCTTCGGCATGGTAGGCCCGACCTGTACCTATGCGGACCTGCCTGTTCTCAGCAAGATCGTCGTTTGTATTTCCATGCTTCTCGGCCGTTTGGAAATGTATCCCATACTGGCTCTTCTCATGCCTGCCTTTTGGCGGCGCAGCGGCTGGTAATTCCTAAGGAAACATACTATCAATTCTGCGCAAAAGAGGTGAGTCTATGGATTATCGTGTTGTCTGCCGCTTCCTGGGACAGATTTCCCTGGCTGAGGCCGGTGTAACCTGTGTGCCCCTGCTCATGGCACTCGTATATTGGGAAGACGATCTGATTTATTTTATAATTTCGGCTGCCATCATGGCCTTGTGTGGCATCGTTCTTTTGCGCATTGGCCGCATCCGTACGAAGCGTCTCACTATGCGCGAAGGCATTGCCATTACGGGCCTGGGCTGGCTCCTGGCAACCTTCCTGGGCATGCTGCCTTACGTCGTCGGCGGCTACCTCAATCTATTGGACGGCGTCTTTGAAAGCATTTCCGGGTTTACCGGTACGGGGGCGACAGTCATTGAAGACCTGGAAGTTCTGCCTTTTAGCATCCTCTTTTGGCGCAGCTTGACCCACTGGCTCGGCGGCCTGGGGATCGTCGTCATCTTCATTGCCATCCTGCCTGAATCGGGGCAGCATACGGTCTTCATGCATAACGCCGAGGATACGGGCCCGACGGCAGACCGGCTCTTGCCGCGCCTGCGCGATACGACACACATGCTTTTTCGCATGTACATGCTCTTTACGGTCGTGGCGATCATCGTCTTTTATCTCTGCGGCATGGACTTTTTCAGCGCTCTCAACCACGCCATGTCGACTATTTCTGCCGGTGGCTTTTCTATTTATAATCAAAGTGCTGCCCATTTCGACAGTCCGGCTATTGAAGGGTGGATGACCTTTTTCATGGTCCTCGCCGGTGGTAACTTTGGTCTCTATTACCAGTTTTACCGCAAGGGCTTTGGCGTCGTCCGCAGAAATACGGAATTTAAGGCCTACCTGTTCATCCTCGGCCTGGCTACGGCCTGCATTGCCGCCGATTTGCTGCAGGCCTTTCCTATCGATCTCTTTACGGCCATCCGCTACGCGTCCTTTCAGGCAGCGTCTATTGCTACGACTGGTTTTGTCTCGGCCGATTACGACCAGTGGCCGGGCTTTTCCAAGGGCATCCTCATGCTGCTCATGATCAGTGGCGGCTGTACGGGCTCGACGGCGGCAGGTGTTAAGATTTCCCGTGTCGTTATCCTGTGCCGTTCCCTGTGGACCTTGGTCTTCCAGCGCGTTCATCCGCGCATGATTGCCGAAGTGCGTGTCAATAATAAGCGCGTCAACGAAGATACGGTCATCCGCGTGAGCCAGTTCTTTTTTCTGTATTTAGCCTTCATTGCCTTTTGGGCCCTCCTCCTCACGTGGGATGGTATCAATATTTTCGATGCCATCGGCATCAGCGTGACGACCATGGGCTGTATTGGACCGTCCTTTGGCATTACTGGCGCAACGAGTACCTATGCCGGCCTTTCGGTCTTTTCCAAATCTATTCTTTGCATTTCCATGCTCCTTGGGCGGCTGGAACTGTTTACGGTACTGGCTATGCTGCACCGCAGCTTTTGGAAAAGCAAGGGGAATTGGTAGGACAATTTGCAGTCATTCCAACAGGGTAAAGAATATGGCCGCCTTTGTAGCAGTATGCTATAATATACCCATACCTATACTGTTTCCTATTCATGCTCTGTTTCTTTTTTGTTTTAGATCGTTTCTACACGGAAAAACAGCTTCTGACGCTTTGTGCGCCGGAAGCTGTTTTTTTTGAAAAGGAGGAACCTATGAAAAAGCTGCTCGTCATCCTGTTTTTCCTGGCCTTTGCAGCCTGGCAGGTCCTCGGTACGTCCTTAGGGGAACTGACGGCTGACCGTACGGCCGCAGTACCGCGCGTAGAGGAGCCCCAGCCATCTGATTTGTACGTCTATATTACCGGGGCCGTGCGCAAGCCTGGCCTCTATACCTTTGCCAAGGACGTAACCGTCGGTGAAGCCGTCCAGGCCGCAGGGGAAGCCTTGCCCTATGCCAGTGCTGATGCTGTAAATTTTGCCGCCCGCGTGCACGATGGCATGCACGTCCACATTCCCTATAACCTCGACGGCATTCCTGCCGGGGCCGCTGTAGACGATGGCACCATCAATATCAACGAAGCCGATGCCAAAAAGCTGGCGGAACTGCCTGGCGTCGGTCCGGCCATGGCCGAACAGATCCTGACCTATCGCGAAGAACACGGCAGCTTTACCTCCATAGAAGAACTGCAGCAGGTCAAAGGGATTGGCCAGGCTAAATATGACAAACTCAAGGATAAGGTTTCTGTATGAAGCTCTATCTCGGCCTGGCCATGGCGGTGGCCTTCGCCTGTGGCATTGCCGTGGCCGATGCCTTTAGTTTGCCCTGGTACAGCTGGCTTGTTTTAGCCGCTCTTTGTGCGCCCCTTTGCTGGCTGGCCCGGCAAAAGCCGCATCTCTTTCTGGCTCTGCTCCTCATAGCCGTCTTTTTTTGCGGTGCCGGACGAATGCAGTGGGATGCCCGGCACTATGCGTCATTACCGGTGCACCTGGCCGGCAAAACCTGGTACATAGAAGGAACGGTTGTAGAGAAGAAGAACTCCTACAGTACGGACGAAGGGACCCTGACCCGCTATGTCCTTACCTTGGACCGCCTGGCCTATAGCGCTGCCGGTGCTGCCGTTTTGGACGAGCCCACGGGAAACCTGTACGTGACGCTGCCGGGC
>ERZ836829.248-NODE-248-length-78263-cov-7.241305_pt1 | contig 78263 bp, 63 predicted proteins | sample MGYA00519574_ERZ836829 | MGnify/ENA primary metagenome ERZ836829 (study PRJEB31850, sample SAMEA3708808) | human gut metagenome | biome: human gut; feature: human-associated habitat; material: faeces | place: China | collected 2014 ...
CTCTCTGGAAAGGTCTCATTGCGTTTACCCTGGAAAAAAGTCATTGCGCTTGACACCGGCCTTCCCCAACAAACAAGAGTTTTGACTGGTTGAAAAGTCTTCAACACGGAGAATCCGATTGCGGAATGCATCGATTGCGAAACGATCAACCATCGGCCGAATGGGTTCCATGACATCGCAGGCAAAAGAAGCTCGACCAAACGCTATCTTGTGAAAGACGCCCCAATAGGGATCGTAGCCAGCGGCATGAATCAAAAGTTGGGCCTCTGCGTACAAAAGGGTGTAGCACAACGACAAAACAGCATTAAAAGGATCTTTCGGCGGGCGGAGATTCCTTCCTTGAAATCCAAGAGAGTTTGGGAGAATGCAAGCAATACCGCGGAAATACGCACCTGCTGCAGCTCCCTCAGCGCCGAGCAAAGCCGAGCAGGAAGACTGTTGCGGAAGCCTGGCAAGGATATTTGTCATTTCCTCAATGGGTTCTTTTAGATCCAAGGGCCGAGGATAACCGTTGGAGAGTTCTGCAGATAAAAGGTCTTTTTGACCGGTTATTTTTAGCTCGACCAATTTACGAGAACAAACCAATGTGGCCGGTTCGTTGTTGACCACCATGGCTTGTCGCAGACGCTTGGCCGCATCGTTGTGAGCGCGCGGAAAGAAAAGAACAGGTTCATGTTTGTAGCCGGTCAGAATAATGACGCCGATATTTTGTTCTCCCAGTTTTCCAAGCAAACTGCTGTTGAGAGTTAAGCCTCCGTTGATGATTAATCGGGTGACGGGAGCGATGGGGACCGTAGCAAGACGGACGCCCTCAGCAGAAAACACGATTGCCCCGGCATCAAGTTTGGCTTCGGTGGCGCGACGGTCTACGTACAAAGTCGACATGCACTTCTCTCCTAAATAACGACAAACGGGTCAAAGGCGATGCGCGTGTGTTGCCCTTCAATCTGCGGTTTCAGGCGCGAATCAAGTTGAAAGATCATGACGCTGTCCGTTTGTGCATCTATCAGCTCAAAAACATCGCTCTGGAATGCGTTGAGCTCTTGCTTCGTCATCCAGCACTCATAAAACGATTTCTGACCACCTATGGCGTATGACTTTATCAATTTCAGGATCTTGCGTTGCGCAGCAGGATCTGAGATGTCGTAGGCGATCAAGTAAAGATTTCGGGGCACAAAGGACTTCGTGAAGGTTGATGAAGGAATTATTGGCTTCTTTCAGTGCGAAGTGAGAAATCACAAACTTGTGATCGAGTTGCGGTATTGAAGAAGGGCAAGTTGAGGAAAGAGAGCTGGAGCTTAGGCTGCGAAAGTCTAATGGCAAAACAACCTTACTTGTTCGTTTGATTGTGTTTGCTGTTAATTTGTGATGTGAATGCCTGTTTGATTTATATATTTTTGCGAGATTGTTAGAAATACTGTCGAGTATGAAGGTTTGTAAATATCCTTTGGCGCATATGTCAGTACGGTTGATTTTATCCAATGATTTCTAAAGGTCAGCTTGTTTGAGTCCTTTTTGGTTCGGAGTGTAACTTTAATACTGATCAGGATTTTATTCTAATCAACTATATCCGGCTTAATCCTTTTGAGAACAGGGCTACTTTTGAACCCAAACAGCAGAAGCCTTACGATGACGCGCTTTTGTCTAAATCCCTTCGAGAACAGGGTTACGTTTGAACTCCGAGAACTCTGCGCATTCCTGGCAGGCCATAAGTCTAAATCCCTTCGAGAACAGGGTTACGTTTGAACACAACCGCCCAGTTATTCGCCATGTACTCGCCGCGTCTAAATCCCTTCGAGAACAGGGTTACGTTTGAACACCATCCGAAACAAGACTACTGGCTGATGAAATCGTCTAAATCCCTTCGAGAACAGGGTTACGTTTGAACTGAAACTTCTGTCAGATCTGCTCTTTCTCAAGTCTAAATCCCTTCGAGAACAGGGTTACGTTTGAACTTAAGAGCGTTGTTGAAACGACTGAAGAACTTTCGTCTAAATCCCTTCGAGAACAGGGTTACGTTTGAACAAGAGAAGATCCCGACTACGCCTGAAGAGTGCGTGTCTAAATCCCTTCGAGAACAGGGTTACGTTTGAACGGAAATGATATGCTTAACGAAACTGCAAAACTCGTCTAAATCCCTTCGAGAACAGGGTTACGTTTGAACATTCTCTTCAATTTCATAGACGATAAAGTTAGCGTCTAAATCCCTTCGAGAACAGGGTTACGTTTGAACTTTATACCGTCCAGGAAACAAACTGATTACATTGTCTAAATCCCTTCGAGAACAGGGTTACGTTTGAACCTGAAGGATTGAAACCCATTGGTCAAGGTTTTTGTCTAAATCCCTTCGAGAACAGGGTTACGTTTGAACTCTATGGCATTGAAAAATCACTTAAAATCAATAGGTTGCGTAATTCGTTTCCAAGTTTTTGCTTCGGTGAAGGAGCAGAGCTTGCCGGCATCGAAACTTACTCCATCAGATATTTTCCAAGGCCGAACGTTGCACCCTTTCCGACATGGGTCCAGGTTCCCAATTGAAGGAAAGGAAGGAAGTCGGGATGGATGTTGTTTAGACCGCACCTGCCAACCAAGCCGTTGTAATTCAACAGTTTTTTTTGTCGACTGGAATAACGAGTGAATTCAGCCCAGCGCAGATTGGATTGGAACGCCGATTTTAAAGACTTGTCTCTTAAGTCAGAATAGTCAACGTCCAATTTTTTTCCGAAATGAAACTCGGCGATCAAACCCATGCGGCGCACCAAGGCCATCAGAAAAGTGGGGGCCGAAATTTCGTCAAAACTCAATATTCGTCCGTTGTTCTGAAGTCGAAGCGGAGTCACGAAATTGAGTTTGACAGCAGCTGTTTGCTCGAGAGGAGCCAAACGCATACTTGCATTGTGTGCGGCGATCGTGGGCTCCTCACTTGAATAAACAAGCGTTTCGCCAGTCGTTGACTCAAGCCAGACCTGATCCAATTCGGCTGTCCCATGGGCAACATCTCGTTGAAAAGCTTTCTTTAACGCATAGACAATCAGAGACAAGCGTGCGAGTTCGTCTCCCATCAGTACCATGCGAAAAACCAGCTTCTCGCCGACCGCATATTGTCTTTCTCCCCAAGCAGGGGGTTCGAAGACATACCCATTAGGAATCTGACTGAATTTCTGAAGACTGTGTTCTTTCGGAGCCGGTGCTTCGAAGATGTTGGTATAAGCGCAGTCCTGATACAAGGGACAGGCTTTGCAGTCCTTTTCCTGCGTCATGCAGGCAATTCTGCGCAGAGCTCTGCCAAAGGTGCCGCGCAGGGTAGATCCGGCATAATCCGGCAGATTGATCGGACTCGTGACGAGAAATTCAAACCGGTAGCGCGCAATTGGCCAATCGACATTGAACCAGTCTTGCATGTCACGCCTCTCTCAGTTTTGCCAAGGTCGCTTTGATTTCTTTGGCCCGCTTGCCTTGGAGCATGTCTTTCTTTTTGACGAGAGGCCCGATTTGCTCGGCACAGTACTTTTGTTCGTCGGGGTGCCACTTCTCAGCCTCAGTCAGCAGTGCGCAAACTTTGCCGTAAAGCTCGCTCCCTGGTTTGATTGCTGTTTGCGCATTCATGTCCTGAACCAGACGCTCGACTTTTTGCAGATTGGGCGAAAGCGCAGCCATTTTTGCTTCGGCTTCCTCAGCGGCTTGTTGGGCTTCCTGTTCGGCTTGTTGTTGCTCGGCAAGCGCTTTGGCTTCGGCCTGAACCAGTTCTTGATACGCGGCCTTATGAGCGCGTGTTTTCAACATCAGCTCATCGGCGGTTTTGGCTTCGTTGTAGAAGCGAGAACACCAATTTTTGAGCGGCGTGTTGTCGGCATCAGGATTAACCTCAAGCAAAGCCCACCCGAACGGCATGATGTCCTGTCCGACGCTTGCCGTCCATGCAGTTGACGCGTGCTGCATCTTTTTCTTGGTCTGTCGGTTCAATATCTGGGCAGAGCCGTTGCGTAGCGTCAGATTTTCCGCACCAACATTGCCGCCGATACGAATTAATGCAATACGACCGGACAACATCTCAGACTTGAGGTTCATCAGAAGTTGTCGGCATTCTTTTATCCACGGCTGCTTTTGAATGCGGCAGGACTGATACAAAGCCTGACGGGAGGCTTCCTCAAACCTTGCAAGGTAAAACCTGTTGAGGTCCGAAAAGATTGCTTCGATTGATTGGTAGCATTTCGACGGATTGATGCACTCTGAAATTGCATCCAGAATCTGAATCTCACCCTGGAAAAGCCTGTATTGGGCAGGGAGAACAAACACACACTTTTTGCTCATCAATCTTTTAAAAGTACCGTCGTTCTCGGGGGCTTTCCGATAGCGAGAGCAATTTTCAACGCGCATTCTGGCAGCGCCTTGAGAGAGAAAATCTCCGATGCGCAAAAAACGGAAGGGCGAGTTCGAAAAATCGCCGTCCAACAGTTTCGCTTCGAATTTGCCATATTGGACAGCAGTTCCGCTCAAGCGATCGAGCAACGATGTACGAATGACGCCTTTGATTCCGGAGCCGGGAATATACGGCGCAACTGAACCGTCGGCCAGTTGTCGGTACATTGTTTTGAAGATGAAGTTTTGATTGCGGTCGATGCGAGACTGCACCATGCTCAGGTACGTTGATTCAACTGCATTGCTGACTTCGACAGCATGTTCGGCAAAAGCGCTGAACAGTTGTTTGTTAGCGTAAAAGAAAGCCGGAACGGCAGCGATGTTGTCGGACTTGGCCGCATCAAGCAATTTGTGACGCAATGATTCCGTAAGCGGCACAGACTCCGGCCTGAAATTGTAGAGAACGCCATCGTCGACGACGTAGTCTGTCGGCGTGTATGCTTCACCGCATCCAATAAAAAGAGGACTTAGAGGTGTGATGCTGCAGCGAAAAGTCTGAAGCTTGAAATCATTTCGCATGAGATGTTTCCTTGAACCAATGCGCGATGGGAAGCACGACGCCGTAGCCTTGATGAACGGTGTCAGCGTAGACGGAATGACCGGAGATTCCTTTCCCGATCCAGCTCAGACTAACGGCTTCTCCGCAGTCAAAAACAGCTCCGGGAGCAGCCATCAGAATAGGCCGCTTGAAGGGACTCGGACCGTAGACTCGTTCGGCACCATGGCGGCCGAAATAAGTCTGACTGCGGAAGAAAGAACTCTCTGCCCGAAGGCCGGTTCCTTGCGGTGCGCAGGCCGAAAGTGCGACATAACGTCGGCAGGGCGTATCGGCTGTCGGATCTTCATCCACTGACAAAACTTCGAATTTGCCCAATCCTGCGCTCGCATCAGCACCGAAGCCGATCTGACCGAGAACCCGCATGATTGTCAGGAGTTCTTCTTGTGACAAACGCTTTTCGTCAAGCACGATATGAATGTCGAGAACCGAGTTTGGCTCGTAGAACGAAGCTTCTTTCTGGAATGGCGCAAACTGATCCGTGCCTGTTGTCATGGTGTCGCGTCGGATGGTGTTGTGGGCAACAGCGGCTCGCGTGCCGTCCGTTCCGGAATGCGGCTGAGCAAATTCGTGCCAACGGTCCGGCGGATAGTTAAGTGCGGCGCGCGCAAGCCACCGCATTTTTTTCCAACGCTTGCGCTCGGCGGCCGAACTCTCGGCAGGCACCCACATCGTGAAGGGCAGCGTCGGCATCGGCACCAGACCTTGCGGCAACGCATCTGAGAAGATCGCAAAGGGTTTGTTGTCGCAATATCCATCCAAAAGGGATTGAAGCCGCTCTTCGCCGCAGAGCATCTTAATCGTGCAGCAGAACTGACCAAACAGCATGCCGCCGTTGATTTTGCTGCCGAAAGCTGTCAGCGGCTGAATTTTCAATAGCAGTTGTTTCATAAAAGCAACCGATCAGAGGCTTTACTTGGCAAACGGATCGATCTTGTCAAAATCGGCGGAAATGTCCTTTCCGTTGAGACTGAGTTTTTCAAATTTAACTTTGCCGTAGCCGCGGGACACGGAACCGCCGATGCCGTCGAGTTCAAGAAGTTTCAAACCTGCAAGCAGAGTGTCGAGAAGATTCTCATCGTCAAGAACTTTAACGGTTACTTTGAAGTCAAAGCGGGCATCAGCCGGAACACGCTCGGTCTGACGAGGGTTTTTTGCCGTACCGGCAATACGGTCAATCGAGTTTTCGGTTTTGACTTCGGTATAAGAACCCTCGCTCGTGCGAACGGAGCTAATCCATTCGGGCAGAAGACTGCAATCCCAGAAAGACAAACGGGTCGGTCCGATTTCCTTGGCTTGTGCGTCTGTAAGTACCTGACCTCCGACACCGAAAAGCTTCAAAATGGCAAGAACTTTGTCCGAATGACTGTTGACGTAGTCCCGCCAGCCAAGCGGTCCGTTCGAGACAAAACCGGAACGCCACTCAAGAAGACTGCGTACCTTGCCTTTGATGCTGGAACCGGGAATGTAGGGTTCCTGCGTGATGGGGTGCTTGACAACGGCGTTGTCAATGCCTCCGATATGCATTTCACTGTCGCTGGCACCGATATGAACACCTGAACGGCAAACCAGTTCTGCATGCAAAACGTGTACTTTTGTGAGCTGCATGTGATTCTCTCTTCTAATTGAAATTCATACAAAGTTAGTCGCCAAGAGCTTTACGGAAGCCCAGATATGCTTCGAAAAAAAGCTTGCAGTGTTTTAGGGATTCAATGTCGCAAACCTTATCGATGCACGTCGAGAAAATGTCGTAGAAAGCATCATTGATTAACTGACGGCCTTTGGCGTAAGCCAACTTCGCACGCATCATGCGGATGTAAGGCAGCAACTCCTCGAACTTGGATTGCGAATCGGCAACCTTGCTTTGCCAACGCACCAGTTCGTCATAAAACATTCTCACCTGAGCCGGTTTGTTGAACTGTTTGTGGAAGCATCGATTGGCTGCTTCCTCTGCAACGTCAGAGAAAATATCCGTTCGGAAATTGGGATCACTGCTTTTGAGCACAATATTTTTCTGCGCCCATGCTTTGTGATCGGAGGTTGGAGCCGAATCGGAGGATCGGGACGAATATTGACGGGTGTTGAAAGACATAAGCGATTCTCCAGCCGGTTACTGACGGCGGGTATAGAAGAAATTGGTTAAAGCGATGCGGTAGTTGCCGCGGTAGCGATCAATGTATCTGTAGATCTCATCGGAAAGCCCGTTGATCACGACGGATCTTTCGCCGCAGCCTTTCCGCGCAACATCATCGGCGAAACGCGCCGTCCGGTAGCGGAAGCGGCTGCGCCACAGGCTGGCGGCGGGATCAGCGGCTTCCTTGTCGGATAGATCAATCAGCTCGAAAAGACCGTAGAGATAACCGGTGCTCAGCTGATATGTCTCCTGAAGGCGTTCCAGGTGCTGCGCGCATTCCTGAAGTTCAGCCCAAGCGGGCCAGTGAACGGAGTGCGAATAGATCGTGACGGCATTCTTGTCCGGAAGACTCTTGCTTTGCTCAAGCGCATCTTCGGCAAATCGCGACATCGTGCTTACCGAGGTATTGGGTTTGCAGACTGACACGCCCGCGGAGAAGTGGACAAGGGGGTTGCCGGTGACGTACTTCTCGAATTCGCTTTGCAGTGCCGACAGGAAACGCTGAGTTGAGAGCCACGGACCGATGAAGAAGAAATCATCTCCGCCGGCAAAGACGGTATAGATGTTTGGGTATCGGGACTGATTCAGCAACGGCACGGCCATGCTGAAAAAGTTGTTCATTTGCCGTGACAGCGTTGCCATTTTGGCAAAAGTCATTTGGCGTTTGCCGTTGCCCGATGCGCTTGAGGCAAGGCCTTCGCTGAAAATGCGGCCGAGATTGTCGACATCGCCCTTCAAAATAGCCAATGCGGATACGCCGCAGACGGAATGGTTTGCGTCAATGATTCGGTCTTCACAGGCCAGTTGACTGAAGGACTTGAGTCGATAGGGGGCGGAGCTGCCAGGTTTGCCGTCAGCAACAGCGTTGCTGTCGTAAACCCCAGTATCGAATTTGTGCGTGTCGTTCTGACTGAAACGGGGAACGTAGCCGGAAATGTTGCGTCGCGCGCAACCGTGCCAAAGCACTTCCGATTCGGTGCTCGGCATTGTGATGTCCCACATGCGGATCAGCTCGCCGTTCAGAGCCTGACGGTGCGTGCTTTCCACGCGGTTTTCAGAAAATACGACTCGGTAGCCGAAAATCGGCAGTTCACATGCCTTTGCTCCAGCTGGCACATCCGCCTCGGCACTGACGATCTGAATATGAGTGGCCTTGGTCAGCCATTCTCCGATATGGATTTGGTCGCGGGAAAGAGCGCAACTGGACTCGCCGTTGTCGTTCCGATCTGCCGGGTAGCGGTTGTTCCAGTCGCAAGCGCCGTTGGCGTAATCGGCTTCAAGCACAACGAAACAATCATTGTCGCATAGACCGTAACGCTGGTGCTTGAGCTTTTCCATCGAAGCAAAGAGGTTCTGTTGCAGATCGGCAAAACGGCCGCCGATGAAATCGTTACAGCTTGCGGCTTCCCAACACAGACCAAGACCGGAGACCGCAAACGTATTGCGTACAAACCAGTCGTTGATTTCCTTTTGGACACGTATCAGCTTTTCAATGACGTCGGGCGTATTGGGAGCGACAATCAGGAACTTGCCGGCCGCGTTGATGACCTGACTTGTGGACGGCAGCTGCAGCTCATCGAGCACTCGCAAAGCCGCCAGTTCAGACAGGAGCGAGACGTAGAACGAGCGGCCGCGCAGAATCTTTGCCGCCTTTTTGTTCGTGTTCGAGCCGTCGGAAAAGATGAAATCCTGAATGCCGAAACAGTCGCCCTGAATGACAAGGAACTTTTGAGTGTCCCAGTCACGTCGGCTCTGAAGGAGAGATGTCGCTTCGTCGCCCGTCTGTTGAGCTGCGTAATGCCAGCGCCAGAGTGCGGCGGCAAATGCTGCGGTCGCTTTGGAATGGTCGTAAAGAGAAACGTCCGGTTTGGCTCCGAAAGCAGTTGCCGAAGGAATGCTGTGAGTAAAGGTTAGCCAAAGCGTGTCGAAGTGATCGAGCCACAGGGACCAGTTGGAGCTGTGTTGGCGGATGGCCGATGTGTTTGAGTCTTGCGATTCAACGGAATGTTTGAATTCAGTCCAGAGACGTTTGTATTCTTCAACTGCCTGGTTTCTGCCCATCGGGGCAATGCTCTTCGGATAGAGAGCCGAAACGGAAAGGGGGGCCAGAGGGTAGGCAAACTTGAACGGTGCAGGGGTTCGGATCGTATCGCTGAAACGGATTTGTTCAAAAAGCGTCAGGAGACGCGCTGAATAGAAATCGTCATTCTCAGGGGCTGTGTTGTATTCGTCGAAAGTTTCGCGTTCAAAACCTGAAGCCACGCGATCGGCAGTCGCTACGATCCACTGCAAGAACGTTTGCGGGTGATGGTGAGCTGCACAGCAATTGATCAGGCTGTCGGTGGCTTTTGACAGCGAGTCTCTACTTTCGAAAGGAAAAAGATCCCCAGAAACAATGGGAGGCGCAATTTTTTCAATGACCCCGAATGCCAAAGCTGTGAACGCAGCATGGATATGCGTGTGATAGCCCTCTGGCGTACGGGGGCAATACAGCTGAATGTGGGTGTTTTTATCGGTTTGAGAAGAAACTTCTTGAGCACGTTGCGCGAACTTTCCAAGATCATGACAAAGTCCGGCGAGAGCGACGCGGCATGATGCCGAAAGCAAATCCATTCGTGGAACTCCTTTGGAACGCTTCGATTCGTGCCGAACACTATAGCCTAGTTACAAAAAGCTCTGGAAATCACAAATTTGTGATCCAGGGAAATTACCCAGCAGAGCGCTACGCTTTGCCTGGATCAGAAGGTGAGATTCATTCTTCCAGCAAATTAGCTTAAGTACTGTTGCAGAGAACTCTCAAGCCATCAGCGGTAGACGGTAAGTAAGAACAGATAAAGAAAATGAGTTTTGCTCAGAACCTCAAACTAACGTTCAAGGCATGCAGGTTTGCTGCAGGAGTGAGCGTAAACCTTGCGTCCAACGTAGTCAGTCAGACGGCTTCGACATTGCAGACAGGCGCGCAAGTATTGAGAGATTTGAATAAGGGAGACTATGAGAAAGCCTGCGAGCGGTTAGGACAACGTATTCAAGGGGTGGGCCTTGCGGTGGGTGGTGCGATCGAAAGTGCCTGCGGGTTGGTTGACGAGGCGGTTACAGCGAAGTCAGCGGATCGCTTTTTCACAAGTCGTAACGCCAGGCGTGTGGCTCAGGTTGCGATGGTGGGACTTGGTACGGGGTTGCTGATTGATGCAATTGATGGCGATGAGGCCGTAGTGCATGACTACGGTTCAAATGAAGCATATGGCTCGACGCCAGCGATCGATGGTGTGGATCCTGAAGCAATTGAAAACGGTATGTTTGTTGGTGACACGGACGACTTGAATGCATTGATTGCAGCGGGAGAACAACCGGATACGGAGCACATCCCGTCTGACGAAATTCAGCGTGATCCGACTGTGCGTGAGGCTTTCTTGAAGATGCACGGCTACGAAAATACGCCGGAAGGTTATGACGTACACCACATTTTGCCGGTGAGCGAAGGCGGTCCTGACAGTCTTGACAACATGGTGTTGGTTTCAGAAGAGGATCATGACCGTATTACTGCTGCACATCGTGCATATTACGGTTGGTAAGACATATTCAATGAAAAGGAAAGTACTAAATGAAATTCACAAATGCGCTATCCATTTTCACTGCGCCGTTCCCACTTCCGTTTATGGGAGAGGATGCAGGGGAAGCGTGGACTTGCAAACAATATCTTGTGATGATCTCGGTTCGACCGAAGGGTGTTGCAGTTGACGAAGACATTACGCCGAGTTTCAGATTCCAGTATGCCGCTCACGTATATGACCCTGAAGTTTCAATTTCCCGGCCAATTTTGGCGTATACGGTAGAACAGATTTGTTTTTTAGAAACAACAGCGAAAAATATTTGGGCCCGAAGAAAAAAGATTTTTTCAAAAGTGAAGATTATTATTTTGGTCCCTTCTTTTTTACAATGTATCACCCGAATGGACATACGAACTTTGGCGGCGTTGCAATGCCTGATGCAGAATTTTCTGATGAAGACAAGGCAAATTGTAGGGAAATGGTATTCAAAGATCTCTGTTTGAGGTTAAGTCTTGATTCAGAATACCATTTTAAGCTGAAGGGAAGTGATGCAGATTTCTGTCGTTTGATAAATGTTTTAGCACATTAAATAAGCGAGTTGCAACATGGGGAATGGATACACATATTTTTGTGAGAAATGCAATTTTAAGATTTTCCTAAGGTCAGGAATAGGATTAAATTATTGGCGTGTGTCGAAAGAGTTGCGAGAACATTATTTGGAGAGCAACGAAATACCTGAATTAAAGAGGATCATTGAAAAATATCCTGAGGGATTTATATCCGGATCCCTTGTTAATTTTCAATGTCCAAAATGTAAAAGTTTTCATACATTGCAAGATTTGAGTTTTTATATAGAAAAAGAGGATCCATCGGCAAAAGATTGGTTCGATAGAACAACACGGGTAACTATGTGGAGATATAGACCTCGTTGTCCGGACTGTAATGTTGAAATGAGCAGAGTCTTGATGTGTCCCAAGTGTCTTTTGCGACTGGAACCCGACATAGATGGTAAGCGTGGAGGGACGGTGATGTTTTGGGATTGAGGGAAGCTTTATTGGAGATTTTGAGGAGATGAAAGCGAATTTAGGTGCGGCAATGGCAGTCGTGGCTGAAAGCTGGTGCCTAGGCTTCTTTGCGAAAAAAATTTCCGTAGATAATGGACCTCAATTGCCGAGAGATGGGGATTGACTTTGATGACAACAGAAAAGCTGCAAACCACAAATTCGGCAATTGAACAAAACTTACCCAGGAGAGTTGCGCGGTTTGTGAAGGACGGAAGACTATTAACGAAATAGCTTAATAGTAAACAAGAGAAACAAAGACTCTTCATGGTCTCACTTGACGTTGACTATTGATCACTGTCAACTGTTTTACCTTCACGATAATAGTTAGCAGTAGACGACTGAGCTCATAGGCAATAAGACTGGAGTCTGCCGAGTTTCGGAGTGCTCAGGTGACCGTGGAAGGATTGCGCAGAAAAAGAGAGCAATTTGGGGTAGATAATCCGGGTTATTTGACTCCGATGCATAAGCTAGGTAGTCTCGTGTTGGAAGAGTGGCATGTTGAAGAAATACACGTTTGCAACCCCTGCTCTGAGATGGCATCCAAAAGTTGGAATTGCTCTCTTTAGCGCATTGATTTTGTTGTATTTTTTCACCCTCAAGGATTGAAACGATACCCTGTACTCAAAGGGATTTAGACATGCTTAAAAATAGCAATCTGCCGATTGTATTTGCATTGAAACGATACCCTGTACTCAAAGGGATTTAGACTTGTTGCGGGCACGGATCACCGCGCCTATTGGTATTGAAACGATACCCTGTACTCAAAGGGATTTAGACTTACTCCTTAATTATTTCTGTGTGGAAGAATTCAAATTGAAACGATACCCTGTACTCAAAGGGATTTAGACTCAATGAATTGAGAATAAAATGAACCAATGGATTGAAACGATACCCTGTACTCAAAGGGATTTAGCCCTGGCAATCTTTCCTGTATTGACGTAGTAAACGATTAAAACGATGTCCTGTGTTCTTTTTCGCAAGGGTGAATAGTTCCGCTTGACCTCCTTGTACGTGGTCGCTTGATGCTATCTGGGCGGTTTTGCCCACGGGCATTCTGACGGTCGGCATTTTGCACGCCAACAACTTGCGCGACGCTCAGACGTATACGGAGGCAGGCATTCGTTCTTTGGCCTCCGTTTTGGGAAAAAAGTGGTCGGTGTGGCTTTATCAGTTTGAAATGCTTTCACCTTTTGCGATTCTTTTAGCAACGGTCTGGTTTGGAATTTTGCCAATCACGGTGTTGCTTACGCTGCCGATTGCAGTGGCCGTGATGTCTCTGTGCAAGCAAGTCTTGCGTTTTGACGGTGTAAATACGGCAAGCATTGCAACGCTGGACGCTTTGACGGCAAAGACGCAGCTGATGTTTTCGATGCTGATGGTGGCCGGGTTGGTCGCCGGGCATTGGCTGGTCTAACAGAAGCCTTTAAGTGACTGAACGCTCGATTCTCGGAATGGGAGTCGGGCGCTTTTATTTGGGAAGGTCGGAGGGGAAGCCTTATGACACAAAATCCCTCGCGATGCATGGTGAGACTGCGTTCGCGAGGGAATCTAAGTTTGTCGGAACTAGGCCTGCGGGCGTTTGTTACTTTAACGGATCTGTCTTCTCGTTAAGGCTGTAGCCATTCCAAGGCCTTGTCGATGAATTGACGTGTTGCCAGAGACTGATATCGATTGCGTTTCCAGGCAATGGATACATTGTTGGGAGGGAACTTTGGCGAAGGTCGATAGATGGCTATCTCCCGAGCCAAACAATCCTCAACGATTGTGGATGGAATCAGTGCAGCGCCAATACCCGTAGAAATGAGCGCCGGAACCGTCAGAATTGATTGAGTTTCGAGTGTGACAGGTGTTTTCGTTTTATTGAGTTGACAAAGTTGATAGAAATACTCATGAAACGCCTGTCCCATTTTCATAATGATGAACGGCGTATCAGGAATGTCGCTGAGGTCCAGCGGATCAAAGCGAGTAGGCGGTTTGGGGTGAGATTTGACGTATGGATGATCTCCGGGAAGACCGATAAGTACCTCTTCACTGTAGACCTGGACATGATCCAGGGAACCGGGAACCATTGAAGAAATGACAATGCCACAATCAACACGGCCGGATTCAATCATGGCCAGTACTTCGGCAGTGTTGCCTTCTTCAATGCGCACAACGATGCCCGGATTTTCTTTCTTAAATCGGGAAAGAACGGGGTTGAGAAGCGTCGCTGTTCGATAGGCTGTACTGCCGATGCGCAGGTCACCGGTCTTAAGTGCGCGTCGGTCGGCGAAGCGCTGTCGGCATTCGCGCTCAATTTCATCGATTTGCCTTTGAGCCTCAATCAGTTCCCGACCTTCCTGCGTCAGAGTCCACGGTGAGGTTTGCCGGTCAAATATCGTGATTTCGTACTCTTCTTCAAGTCGTTTGACGTATTGAGAAAGTGACGGCTGAGAGACGAAAAGACGGCGACTTGCAGCAAGGATCGAACCGGTCTCGATGATCGCTTCCAGATGCTTGAGGATTCGGTTGGCCATTTTCTTCTTCATTCGAGTTTGTTCGTCTCGAGTATAACATTTGTCTTAATCAGACTCGTCATAAATAATATTTTTCAAAAGTCAAATGTCTCTTTACTGTTTGGGTTGCTGAGGATCCGAGCAGCATCAACAAAAATACACAACAGTAAAGGTGACTACTTATGCAGGATCTCATTATCGAGAACGGTCATGTGGTCGATTGGTTCAGCAACACAGACACCATGGCCGACATATCAGTCAAGGATGGCGTGATAACGGCTATTGGGAAAGCGACCGAATCGGCCAAACGACGCATCGATGCAGCGGGATTGCTGGTTATTCCGGGCATCATTGACAGCCATATGCATGCCTCATCTTGGTTGGCCGGTAGAAAGAGCTACAAGATGCTTGCCCTTGCCGGTGTAACTACAGCGTTGGAGATGGCGGGGCCATTGGAAGACGTGAAAGAGGGCTTGCGCGAAGACGGCAGCGGCATTACGGTCGGCTGTCTTGAAATGATTCGACCGGGGTGGAATGTTCAGTCTGCGTCGCCAAAAGCAGAGGAACTGTCTGAAGTCATTTTCAATGCTCTGGATCGCGGAGCCTTTGGCGTGAAGCTACTTGGTGGACATTATCCGCTTACTCCCGAAGCATCTGCTCAACTCATCAGGTTGTGCGACAACAACGGCGTCTATCTGGGAATTCATGCCGGTTCAACCGAGCAAGGTTCCAATATCAACGGAGTCAAGGAGATCGTTGATTGTGCTGAGGGGCACGCGTTTCATTTGGCGCATACGAACGCATACTGTCGGGGCAACATACTTGATGTGCCTCAGGAAATTGCCTTTGTGGAGAAGATTCTCCAATCACATCCTGAGATTGACAGCGAAAGTTATTTGTCACCCATCAATGGTTGCTCCGGAAAATGCATTGATGGAGTGCCCGAAAGCGGTATTACGCGGAATTGCCTGCACTCCCATGGCTATGAGGAAACACAACAAGGTTTGCGTGAGGCAATTGAGGACGGCTTTGCGAGGGTGCATCTTCAGAAGACAGATTCTGTTGTATTGGCTGAGCCTAACGAAGGACTTCGACTCTGGCTTGAGCAGAACACAAATGCATCAATGAGTTTCGCAGTTAATCCGTCTTTGTCAAATTTTTATTTCGCTACCCAAAAGCGTCCAAACGGAACGTTTCTTTCGGATAGTTTCTGTACGGACGGAGGAGGTATTCCCCGCAATGTCATTCTTGAAAACGGGTTGTCGCTCGTGAAGTTCGGAGCGATCACTCTCAAAGAGTTTGTTTTTAAGTCAAGCACTTCAGCGGCCAATCTTTTGGGGTTAGCCAACAAAGGAAGGTTGGTTGTTGGGGCGGATGCGGACATTACGGTTGTGGATTACGCCAAACAAAAAGCCGTCCATGCGTTTTCCATGGGTAATCCAACCCTTCTCTACAACAAAGTGGTCGGCAAGGGCGGAACACTCTTGACCACACCGAAAGGCAAAAAAGCCGCCTTAGAGGCTGGGTTAAACGCACGCGTTGCTGATATGCAAGCGCTGTTTGACTATCGCCTCAATCGTTTCAATTAGCCCTGGTTTCAGATGACAAATTCAGGAGAAAAAGATGATCTGGATTGGTATTGCGGTTGTTTTGGGCACCTTCTGGCTTATTTATAAAAACTATGAAGCACGGTTGGTATTGTTCCTGTCGGGTATGTTGATGACATTGCTCGGCATATCTTTCGGTGGTTCAACCATCGGTTTTCCCCAGGCGATTGATGCGTTTGTCAAGCAGTTTGTAAACGGCGGATTGGTTCCTACCTACACAACCGTGATGGGTTTCGGTTACGTCATGAGTTATACAAAGTGTGCGGATCACTTGGTCAATGCATTGGTACGTCCGCTGGCAAAGGTTCCCATGTTGGTCATACCCGGGGCGGTTGTGATCACTTGGATACTGAACATTGTCTTGCCGTCAGCCGTCGGCATCGCCGCTGCTGTAGGCGTTCTGTTGATTCCTGCTCTCATAGCGCTCAAGGTCCGTCCCGTTATGGCCGCTGCGGCGGTATTTCTGGGAACGTGGGGTTCAGTGGTGAGTCCCGGCTTGATGTTTAATCCGCAGATTGCTGATATCGCGTTCAAAGCCGGAGAAATTGAGTCCCCGGACGCAATGATTGTGATTCTTGAAGAATTCTTCCCCGCTTTTGTCGGATCGTTGATCGCAGCTGTTGCGTTGGCTATCTTGGCCGTGATCATGAAAGAAGGTGTTGGAAGTCAGAACGCCGTGCAAGTTTCCCAGGAAAGTCAAACTGAAGAATTTAAAGTTAATTACTTCTACGCGTTGGTGCCGATTTTGCCACTCTTCTTGCTGGTCATAGCATCCAAGCAAGTCGGTTGGTTGCCGTCGAATGTGTTTACTGTTCCGTGCTGCATGCTCATTGGGACTGGCGTAGGGCTGATCGTTGGGTTGATCAACAAACTCAATCCCGGCGAGGTATCCAAAAAGTTTTGCCGCGGCTGCGGGGATGCTTTCTGCGAAGTGGCTCTTCTGATTGCTGCCGCTGCGGTGTTTGCCTCCGGCATGAAATCGATCGGCCTGACCGGAGCGTTGGTCGATACGATGAAAGGGTCGGAATCTGTGGCAATGGCTTCGGCTGTCATTGGTCCGTGGTTGATGGCAATTGTTTGTGGTTCCGGTAACGCAGCTGCTTTGGCTTTCAATGAGGTGATTACGCCGCATGCCGCAGACTTTGGCATGACGGTCGTCCAACTTGGTGCTGTTGCTCAGGTCGCTGCCGGTCTTGGACGCACGATTTCTCCCGTTGCCGGTGGGGTTATCGTCATTGCGTCAATTGCCGGAGTGAATCCGATCGATATTTGCAAACGAACATTTATTCCCGTTTGTTTGGCCTTAGCAGCCTTTACGGTGGGGATGTATCTGTTCTAGGAGACACAAACAAGGCAAGTAGTCAGTGACAAACGTGAGCTACTTGCCTGCCTCAAGACCAAACTCAGTCCTAGTCGACGGTTGGTTTCGCAAAAGCCATCAAACGATTGAACGCTCGATTCTCGGAGGAGGGGAATCGAGCGTAATTTATTTCAAACTTTTGGAATGCTTGTCACATCCAATACGTATCCCACGCCTCGAATTGACCGTATCGTTACGTCAATCACTCCGGCATCAGAAATCTTTTTTCGAAGTCGGCTGACCATCATGCGCAATGCTTGCGTGTCACCGATGCCGCCTTTTTCCCATAGGGCGTCTTTCAACGAGTCGTGCCATAAAACCATTCCCGGATGCTTGGATAGTTTGTCAAAAATTAAAAATTCGCTGGCAGATACATCTATTTCGGTTTGTCCGTTCAATAGCTTATGTTTGCCTCTATCAATACAAACGCTCCCGACGTGTTGAATTTGCATTTCTTCACTGCGGTGGCTGCGAGTGCGTTTCAATATGCTCTTTACTCGAGCCAGTAATTCGGGCAAGGCAAATGGTTTTATTAGGTAATCATCTGCGCCAAGATCAAACCCGAGAAGTCGATCTTTGACTTGAGTTCGTGCAGTTAAAAATAATACAGCGGCATCACTTTTTTCTCGGATCTCCTTCAGAACTTCAAATCCATCCTTTCCCGGCATGTTGATGTCCAAGATGACCAGGTCGGGCAGAAAAAATACAAATTTCTGCAAAGCTTCTTCGCCGTTGTAAGCTTTTTCAACGATAAAATCATCAAACTCTAAATTTGTAGCAATCAGATCTGTGAGAGTTTTTTCATCATCGACGACTAAGATTTTAAATGATGCACTGGTCATATTTCTAGATTACGAATTTGTATTGGGTAGAGAAATTTCAAAAATAGTTCTCGTTTCTGTATTTTGAAGGGAAATCAATTCGATTTTTCCATGATGAGCTTCAACAATGGTGTGACATATGGATAAACCGAGTCCTGAGCCGCTGGGTCGTAAATTGAGAGCGCGAGTGCCTCTATAGAAACGTTCGTACAAGTGTTCTCTATCTCGATCCGAAAATCCTATCCCATTATCACTGACTTTGAAGATGGTCAGACTATTATTCTGCTCCACTGTCACCTTTACGAAAGGTTTGATTGAATTATTGTATTTTAATCCGTTTTTAATGAGATTTACGAAAACTTGAGAAAGTCGAATAGGGTCGCCGACAAATGTGATATCCATATCTGAAGGAAGAGTATCCCATATCACATAGTCAGATCCACTGGAGAGCAATGATAAAACGGAATGTCTTAATTTATTAACGCTGATCTTTTCGCACCTAAGACGAATTGCTCCATTTTTTATTGAGCTGATGTCAAGCCAATCATGAATCAATGTTTGCAGGCGTTTAGTGTTCTGTAGTAATTGCTCAAGGATAGAAAGCCTCGCACTATGAGTTAAACGATCGTCTCGATACAATAAAGTTTCAAGTCCAACACCAAGAGTGGAAAGTGGGTTGTTCAGTTCGTGAGCTGCTAAAGCCACGATATCGTCCTTGATTTGTTTCACTTCTTCGTCTTTGGTAATGTCATGAAAGAGCAAAACTTTCCAAGAAGGCGAATCTTCAACTGTATGGGATTGCGACTTGTTACCGTTAAAATTGATTTGCAGGTCAGTTCTGTCTCTTTTGGGGGACTCCATTGACACTGATGTGATTGACCAAATCCTCTTGAACCCCGAACCTTCAAATTTTTCCTCGCACTTCAGCTGTTGAGAAGTATCTTTCAGCAGAAGCTCATCCCATGATTCTTTGGTTGAGCCGATCAGGGTTATTAGGTCATCAATTTTTTGTCCTTTATTTAGGTTAAAAGCTTGTTTGAAACAGGGGTTTGTATATTGAAAAATTTGCATTTCATTCAACACGACAATCGGCATGTTGATGACGGAGAGCATATCTTCAAAAAAACGTCTGTTGCGAGAAGAGTCTTCTAATAGGTCTGCGTTTTCTTTTAAAATATCATAAACAGCTAAAAATCTTCGCAAAATATTCTTTTCTTTTGCATTTAAGTTGTCAACACTGTCAGAATCTACAAAAATCGAAGGTGAAAGGTCGCTGATTTCGACGAGCTCTTGATCTTTTTCTGTTGAGACACGGTTTAATCGAAGTTCTTTCACGCCCAAAAGCTTGGCCAGTCTTCTTAAATTGTCTTTTAGTTTTTGATTAAGATGTGAAATCGGTGCTATTAATGCATTAATAATTAATAGTTCTTCATTTTGTTTCCGTAGCGATTCTGTGCGTTCGGAAACTTTGAACTCTAACTGTCGGTTTAATTCCAACAGTCTTTTTCGACTGATTGTTAAATCATCTGCTAGTTTCGCAAAGCGCAACAGAATTTCCCTCATTTCTAACGGGAAATTGCTAAATTCTTGCTTTGATTGGTCGTCTTGGGTTTTTCCCTGACGAAGTTGTAACATGGCAATCGTTAAGGTGTCAAAGAAGTGTCCCAACGATCGCCATTGCCGAATTCCGGTAGAAAAAGTCATTAACAGTACAAAAGAAACAAATAAAGCCGATAGAACGACGACAACTCTTTCTTTCGTGAAAATTTTTTCTGCAGGACTACTGACGACAACAATCCACGGAACTGTCTCCAGACGGAATTTGGCAAAGACTTTGTCCTCGCCTAAATCTTGGGTTGGACTTTTTCGAGAAGAGTAAATTTGTTTGCCGGAATCTTCATAAATATCAAGTTGAGAAAATGATTCCAAACGACGAGTGGCAATTTGATCTACTAAACGAGAAAGGTCAACTAAGCCTAACAAAGATCCGATTTGGTTTTGAATGTTATATATTGGTGTGGCGATGGGTAATAGATTTACTTCATTTTGAGAAAAGGTTTGACCAATCACGGTCTGTCTGTCTCGAATGGATTCTCTGACACACCATAAATTTGTTTCGGATAAATTTGACAAATAATCGACGTGACCTTGGAGATAGGACTTTTGTTGGTCTGAGGAGATGAAGAGCAGCGTCTCGAAGTTATGCAAAGCGGAGAATATTCTTTTCACCAATTGCTGTTCCGGGCCGTCGCTTGCTCCCAGTGCGTCTGCGGCTGCCCTCATTGCATTTCGATTCTCGATAAGCTGTACCGAGACGTCTTCGGCAACGATCTTTGCCAAATCCATGTGTCGCAGTCGTAGATTTTCGTTGAGCGTCAAGACGTGCCAGACCACTACAATCAGCGTGGCGACTAACGGAACGAGTGAAGTTGCTACTATTGACCAAGCGAACCTGTAGCGGATGGATGATCGTGAGAAATCCGGCATGTTTGGACATTAGCTATTGATGTACCCAGGTCTGTTTGATTGTAGACGTTCCTGTTTCCTAAAAGACAACGTATTGCAGTATGAGCACAATGAATCGGCGCAGTTTCCTGAAACAATTGGGTCTTACAACGGCTATGGGCATGGCAGTGCCTGGGCAGGCTTCTGGGGCAGTCAGTGAAGACTTGACAGAAGGTTTGCGTACCTCAGAAGATTTCGATACCTGTCTGAAAGTCGATGACCAGTGGGATCAAGTTGTGGATGTTGTTGTTGTGGGCTGTGGCGCTGCGGGGATGGCGACAGCCATTGAGGCACATGACAGTGGTCTGGATGTGTTGATAGTTGAGCGTAGTCCTCGTTCTTCACATGTGCCCTCCACGCGCTTGTCGGCCGGTATCTACCAGTGTCCTGCCATAAACAACGGCACGGAAAATTTGGCCCGGTACATCGCTTCCACTTACATTCCGAGTGGCTTGAGTGACTGGGATGCTGGCACGATGGATAAGACGCTTCAGAATTTTGCTTATACCTGGGCCAAGCTCGCGCCGGAAACCTACAACTGGCTTCGTTCGCTTGATCCTTCGTTTAGGTTTGCGCTTTTTTCGCTTTATACAGCTCCCCGTTTTTCTTTCCCGGGCACTGCATCTCTGAACATCGGCGCGCTTATTTCGACGTATTCGCGTTGGAAAGATTTTTCCAAGTCGTCTTTCAACAGACCCAAAGAGGAAAAACTCAACGGAGAAGCTTTGTTTGCTTGTTTGAGAAATGGTGTCGAGAGCAGGAAGATAAAGGAAATCTACGGCGCCAGGGTCACCGGTCTTCTTAAAAACAAGAAAGGGCGGATTTGCGGTGTTGCCGCTACGGACGAATCCGGTTCACCGTTGTCACAGAAAATAGGGGCTCGGTGCGGAGTTGTTCTTGCAACCGGCGGTTTTGGGTTTAACAAGGAGCTTCAAGCATCATTGTTGCCGGCTCCAGGACAAGATTTCTGGGCCGAATCCGGATCTCCGCTTAATACCGGAGACGGCATTTTGTTAGGCATTAGAGCTGGTGCCCAACTCATTTCCAGCAATTGTTTGTTTGATCGGTTCGCCGCGCTGTTGCCTCAAATGCATCAGGGGGTGCATGTCGGAGCGCTGTTGGATTGCATCGGCAAAGCGCATTCGATTTTGGTTGACAACCATGGGCGACGATTTGTGTCTGAGTCTCAACTTTCTGACACCAAACATTCTTTCGGATTCGCGCAAGAATTGCTGAAATTGGACTTGCCGACCCTGTCTTACCCCCGTGCTCCGATGTGGTTCATTTGTGACGAGGAACGCATGCGATCTGGTCCGCTGGCTACGCTCGGGGAGGGCTCAGTTGTCAACGGTTTCGTTACTTGGGACAAGGATAATCGTATTCCTGTTAAGAAAGGTTGGATACTCAAGGCATCCACTATCCATGGGTTGGCTCGTCTCATCGCCGACTCACCCGTCAACGCCGGTCGAATGAGCGAAACGACTCTGAGAAAGACCGTTGAGCAATTCAATGTGTGGTGCGAGACAAAGGTGGATCGCGATTTCGATAGAGATCCGAGTACGCTTTTGGAAATAAAAAAACCTCCTTTTTATGCAATGCCGGTTACTCTCAGTGTTCCATTCATGGGAGCTGGATTGGCGACAGATGAACGTCGCTGCGTCATCGATTGGCAAAACAAGCCTATTTCGGGTTTGTTTGCAGCCGGTGAGGTTGCCCCCGTCAGTCGTTTCCTTCACGATCGTGGAGGGCACCTGTCGGAATGTCTCGTCTTTGGGCGAGCATTAGGACAATATTTAGCTCAGGAACCCATTTCTTTATAGAGCTTGTTATGTAATTGTGACGTTTGGGCTAAAGACCGTGACGGTACTGTTATCTCACCCTCCTAAGATCGTTGCAAACGAGCGAGTCCCCACTCAAGCGCTCGTTGCAACAAAATCAAGCAGGAGGAAGCTAAATGAGATTGCTTCATGGTCTATGTCTGGCGATTTTGGGTTGTACTCTCGTCAGCGTTAGTGTCGCTCAGGCCGGGCAGATGTCGCTCAAACACAAAAATGTCGAATGTGCCGTTTGCCACGGTACCGATAAACCCACCAAATTGGCTCCGCAAGACGGATGCATCAAGTGTCACGGTCAGTACAAGGGAAAAGTCATTCCCAATGTGGACTACAACCCTGACCGTAACCCCCGCCGTCCTATCGTAGAAGTGAATCCGCACGACTCTCACCTTGGCAATGTGCGTTGCACGTTGTGCCACAGGGAGCATTCTGCAAGTCCCAAGACGACTTGCAATCAGTGTCATGCCAATTTCCGCTTGAATGCCAAGTGATAAGGAGCCGTATATGAAATCCTTCAAATTGACTATCACCAGTGCTGCTGTGGCGCTGTCACTAGCGCTGTCCAATGTTGTGAGTGCGGAGGAAATTACTCATGAGGCCGACGTTGTCATTGTCGGCGGTGGCGGTGCAGGTATGGTTGCTGCTGCCTTTGCGGCTGAAAACGGTCTCAAGCCGATCCTTGTCGAAAAGCTTCCGGGCGTTGGCGGCAACCTAATGATGTTTGAGATCACATTTGGTCAGCAAACTGAATTTACGGATGCCGATCAGGTCTATTACCCGGCAGACATGCTCGTCGCCGACTTTCTGCGATACAGCCATTACATGGTCAATCCGGTAATGGTCAAACGCTTTATCGAACGTTCCGGACAGCAAATCAAATGGCTGACGAATCGTGGCGTTGAGATTGTCGGTAACGTCCCTACTGAACTCAACGGTCGTCGCGTGGGTCACGTCTATAAAAATGTCTTTCCCAACCGAAACTTTATTGAAGCAATGCGCAAGATCATTCTCGATAACGGTGGAAAGATCATTGTCGAAACTCGAGCCGACAAACTGCTTCAGGACAAAAATGGTCGTGTGATCGGCATTCATGCCAAGGACTACAAGAACGACGACATTATCGTTAAAGGCAAAGGCGGTGTGATTCTTTGTGCCGGTGGATACGGTGCCAATAAAAAGCTGCTGAAGCTTCTTAATCCTGACATGCCTGAAGATACTCCCATTACGGGCATTAAGACCAGTACCGGCGACGGTATCCAGATGGGGCTTGATATCGGTGCCAAGGTTGTTGGCGGTGATGCTTTCATTTCTGAAGGTGCTTTGCCCTGGAAGGTTGACTACCGAGAAGTTATCAGTCAAAAAACCTGGATTGCGGCAAATGTCGTCAATAAAGGACCGGGTTTGCAGCTCAATAAGAACGGCAAGCGATTCTTCAACGAAGGCTTGGGCGGTGACTATTCGGTCAGCGGCAATGCCATGCGCATCAATGGCAACTATATGTTCAGCCTCCTTGATGACGATGAAAAGCGTGATCTGGAAAGTGGCTCCGGTGCGGTTTTTGGGTACTTTGCGCATGCGCTGCCCGGAGACAAAATGACGGGGCTTAAGGAACTGTTTAACGGCAAGGGAAGACAGGCTGAAATTGCATTCGTAGGCAATACGATCGAAGAAGTTGCCAAGAAAGCTGGCCTTGATCCGAAGGTCGTTGCAGAAACCGTCAAGCGTTACAACCAATTGTGCGCGGAAGGGGTCGATCGTGACTTCGGCAAGGATGCTCGTTACATGCGTCCCATCAAGAAGGCACCGTTTTACATCGTCAAAGGCCAGCACACCATCTGTGACACGACCGGTGGTCTTCAGGTCAACGAGGATGCTCAGGTCTTGAACACCAACGGGGATCCGATTCCCGGACTTTACGCTTCCGGTGCAATGGCCGGTGGCAAATACGGACCCTCGTACGTTTACAACATTACAACGGGCTATGCGTCGGCTACGGCAATGATGGGCGGAACCTTTGCTGTTCAGGATATTGCACGCAAGACGTTTGGGCGAGAGATTGTTTATTCGCCCGACCTTCCGAAAAAGTCTAAGAAATAAAGAATCGCATACGCGGGAAGAACGTGAGTTCTTCTCGCGCGGAGACAGCTATGTCATTGAAAAAAGTTTTTATAGCCACGGGAATCGCTTTTGCCGCGGCTGCTGCGCAGTCTGCTGACGTTTCGATCTACGGGATCGTTGATATGGGGCTTCTTATCAGGAATACGGCTTCTATCGAAGGCGCGGCAGGTACTTTGGCTGAGTCGAAGACTTCCGTTGGTGTCGAGAGCGGACAGTACTATCCGAATACTTTCGGTTTAAAGGGGGAAGAGGACCTCGGCAATGGGCTTAAAGCTGGTTTCATGTTGGAAAACACTTTCAATTCCGACACCGGTGCAATGTTTGAAGAGGGGAGTTTCTTCAATAACCAATCGGTTCTTTATCTTGAGAAATCAGGGTATATGTTTGCCATGGGGCGCATGAAGGCTCTTACCTCCACGATGGGGTACTTTGACTACGGTGCATTCATGGAACCTTTTGAGGGGAGTTGGCGCAATGCGGGAAGCAGCGTGTTGGCAATGATTGGCCAGGATGTCCGCAATGCGGTAGCGTTGGATATGCATCCTTCCGATTCGATTCGAATCACGGGTATGTATTCTCTGGCCCAAGGCGAGACGGAAGAAACAACCTATTCGTCGAATCGTCACTACATGGGGTTGGCGGCTTCCTATTCTCAGGGCGGTTTGTGGGCTGCCGTTAGCTACGAGCACATCACTCAGGGTCACGAAGGTGCCGAATATTATGATGGCAATGAAGCGCATGTCGCCAAGTTCGCCGTCAACTATGACTTTGGCCCCGTTCGTCCGTTCTTTGTCTACTCCTTCGCCAACGGGTATGACTGGGGTTGGGAAGGTCCGGCGGTCAAGACCCACAGTTTTGTTTTGGGTGCTACGTCTCCTGTGGCCGGCGGCACAGCTCGCTTCAGCGTCCAGTATTTGAAAGGCTCGAGTGAGAAAGCCGACGACGGTAAAGATTTTGAGCCGGAAGTTGTCTCCGCAGCTATCGGGTACACCTATCCGCTCAGCAAACGCACCACCTTCTATTCGGTGGCTTCGTATGCCTTCGGCAGCAAGTCTTTGGACAAAGATTGGGATTCTGACTACTCAATGGCAGGCCTGGACGGACGCCAAAATGCCAATGCGGCGATGGTGTCTTTGGGCTTAATGCATACTTTCTGATGACGGGACGGAGTGCACTCTTTTGGAGTTGCACTCCGTCAAAGCGATCCTCAACAAATCAACGTTGAGAAGTTATTTTCTCCTACACACCGATCTCAGACTGCTACGTGACAGATACCGATAGTCCGGGCCGCGCAATTTCAGCCGTGAGGTTTGCCAGATTGATGATGCGAACGGCGGAAGCGGCAGCTGGCTGTGCGGTCGTTACTGATGCCGACGTACTTCATAAATAGGACGGCCGCGCAGAAGAAAACGAGCGCCGACGTGACGCCGGTAAGAAAGAGAGGAGAAAAGACAACAAGTAATGCTCGGAAGTGGTCAGGAATCCCAGAGCACACTACAGCATCGCGCCTATCATCCCCGGATTTCGAATCCGGGGATGATAGGCGCGTCTTCTGAGAGGCTTAATGACAGTCAGGATCTTGAGATCTCAGTATTTGTATGACCGAAGTAACCAAGTTCTGTCAAGGCATTTGTGACGGCAATCTCATCGTCTTTTGACAGACGCCCATAGCGGGCACAGCCGTCGAAGTCGCTAAGACAAAATTGGGCAATCTTTGTGCAACGAACAACCGATGGCTTGAGCAATCCAGCCTCTTTCCAATGCTGCAAAGCAACCTCTCCGGGACAGTCCGTGCGCGGTGGGTGACTTGTTACTTTGGCACCGGCGACTAAAACTTCGCCAGTGTCTGAGTTGATATCCAGAATAACGACGGGACGGTATTTGAAGACCTCAGGTTTGTCGTCAAAATAAAAGGCAAGCCGCCATACTTCGAAAGGAGAAGGCAGATTATTCGACTTCATCATCGTCGTCCTCATCGCGCCACTGGGCGGGCATCATCAGCTTCCCATTTTGATGGTAGGTTCTAATGATGCGAGGATCATTCCAGTTAAAGCCCTGGCGTTGAATTCTCACGTCGAAGGGAAAGCCTCCTACTTCAACAAAACGGGTAATGAGAACTTTAAGTGCCGTTGCAGCCGGCATGCCGAGAGCTTCAGCCGTCTGAGTAAAGTCATTTTTTAGCGTGGACGGCAGCTTGAGATTTAAGCTGGCAAGTTCTGACATAAAACACTCCTAAAAGTAGGCTAAAAAATATTCATTGGGTGTGTTTTTGGTTTTTATTTTACCAATCTTTGATGGGGCCGCTCACGATGCTTGAAGGCTGAAAAGCAAAGACGGAGTTTTTCGGTAATCTTCCACCGAAGCGGTCAGTTGGAAATACCGTTTTGTTCCGCGTTTAGCTCTTGATCGGGAAGAACTTCCAAAGGCACTGCGGCACCAGACGCCAGAAGAACACGAGTAGCTTGTATTTCCAGTCGATGACCAAGACTCGCTTTTTCGTTTCAATGCCCTTGACGATGGAGGAGGCGACGTCCGTGACGTTCATCTTGAATGGGTATGTCTTGCCGTCGGCCAGCAGATCGGTGTCTACGAACCCGGGTCTCACGTCGGTGAAGGTCAGCGGGCACTTTCGCATCACTGACAATTGCTCCAGAGCGTCCAGGTAGGTGTTCTGAAACGCCTTTGAGGCTGAGTAAGCACTGGCGGCTCCGAGGCCTTTTGTGCCGGCAATCGAACTGATGATGCACAGATGTCCGCCACCTTTTCCGAGGAAGTAGGAGAAAGCGCAGTCCACAAGCCGAACGAAGCCGTCGACGTTGGTTGCGACGGTGTTCAATTCGGCACCGGGATTGAGTTCCATGTTCTGGCACCCGATGCCGGAGCAGTGAACGTACAGATCCATTCCGCCTAGATCGGCGATTAGAGCAAGTAAGTCGCTGGCGGCATCGTCAGAGCGCACGTCAATGCGGCGGATACGAATTTTCTCGGGCGCTTTGGCTTTGATTTCTTCGAGACGCTCGGTGCGTCTTCCCGCAATGCCGAGTTCCCAGCCTTTGGCAAGTAACTGTAATGCGAGCTCTTTGCCGATGCCGGACGTTGCGCCGACGATGATTGCTTTTGGCATGTGTTTTTTTTCTGAAAGTTGTGATTAGAAAATCATAGCTTGTGATGCTACTGCGGCTGTGTTGCAATGCCTTGCGTACTTTCGGAGAGGAGGATCAAGGAGGTTTTCTTGTTGCATCTTAAGGAAGCACTAGCGGACGCTCCATCAACACATGGGGAATGCCGTCTTCGTCAAATGGTTCGCCTTGTACCGCAAAACCTTCACGGGTGTAGAAACGCTATTGCGTAACACTGCGCTTCGAGTCGAATCGTCTGAACATCTGTAAAGAAGTCCGAGATGACGGCGATGCCGGCTTGGAGGATTTTGGCTCCCAAGCCTTTGCCGCGCACAGTCGTGAGTACGCGTCCGATCTGTACGGCATCGGCGAGATCAGGTGCGGCAAAGATGCGCAAATAAGCGAGGATTTGGCCTTCGTCTTCGAGCTACACATGAAGTGCTTGCCGGTCGGTTCCGTCCAGATCCTGATAGGAACATTTTTGTTCAACGATGAAGACAGCACATCGAGCTTGAAGGATTCGGTAGAGCTCATCGGCGGTGAGGTCGGCAAATCGTTTTTTGTACAAGTCCATGTGCTTTTTCCTTGTCAGCTTCTGTACTTTCTGCCGGAGCCGACCAGAACGCCTTCGATCTGGAAGTCGTCGTATTCGCCCGGGTGAATGACCGGGTAGTTACCGGAGCTGTTTTGCGGGTGCAGTTCCGGTTTGCCGTCGACAAATTCGAGCTTTTTGAGCGTGAAGTCTCCCTGCAAATAGGCAAGCACAATGTCGCCGCGGCGCGGTTCGATGGAGCGATCAATGATGAGAATGTCGCCCTCATAAATGCCGGCGTCGATCATGGAGTCACCGCGTGCTTCGATAATGAAAGTCGCATCGCGGTTTTTCACGAAGTAGTCGTTGAGTGACAGGTCGTTTTCGGCATAGTCCGCAGCAGGGGAGGGAAAGCCGCACTGAACCGTCAGGTCAATGAACTTGATGCCTTCGGATTCTTCACCGGGACGAGCGGGAGCCAGTTTCTTGAGTGCCATTGCCCGCTGCGTTGCCGCTTCAAGTAGGGGTCTCATAAAGTTTGCGCCGCCCAGTGACTTGCAGGTGTCGGCAAGCTTCTTGGTCACGCGAACCTGAAGATTGACATCGAGCAACTCATTGGTCAGACGAGGTCTTCCAACCGGTTTGTGTTCTTGGGACGAAGGCTGTTTTTTGCTTTTTTCCATGGGATTCTTGCACTTGCGATTTGTATACGAATAACGTATCCTACCTCAAAACAAGATTCGTATGCAAATGTCTACGCCTATTTTTCTCCATCTGGACGGCAATTCGTTTTACTGCAGCTGCGAGCGGCTTTTCCGTCCCGAGCTGCGCGGCAAACCTGTTGTTGTGCTCTCCAACAACGACGGCTGCATCGTGGCGCTCACCAAGGAGGCCAAGGCCGTGGGCCTCAAGCGCGGCATGCCGCTTTTTAAGGTCAAGGACATCGTTGAAGCCAACAAGGTGGCCGTATTGTCCTCAAACTACGAGCTCTACAACTCGATTTCAGGGAGGATGCAAAGAACCGTTGCCGGCATGATTCCGCGTATGGAGTCGTATTCCATTGATGAAGTGTTTGGGGATTTAACCGGAGTGGAAGACGGGGATCCGGCACGTTTGACCGCGTTGGTGCAATCCATACGGCAGCGCGTCTACAAGTGGGTCGGCATTCCGACGTGCGCAGGGATTGCCCCCACCAAGACGCTTGCCAAACTATGCGACCACTTTGCCAAGACCTATCCGGTTTTTAACGGCGTTGTCAATTGGCTGGAGCTGACGCCGGAACGTCAACACAAAGCCATGGCGATTACGCCGATCAAGGAAATCTGGGGAATCGGCTCCAGAAACCGCGAGAGATTGGAAGCCATGGGCGTGAAGACGGTGCTTGATTTTGCCCGGATGGACGCTTCATTCATTCGCAGGCGCTTTACGGTCGTACTTGAGCGAACTCACAGAGAGATTCTTGGCGTCTCGTGCATTCCTTTGGAAGATCATCCGCAGCCGCGGCAACAGATTGTTCGGACACGCAGCTTTGCCGTTACGTGCAGTGACATGGACGCCATTCTTGCGGCCGTATCGGTTCACATGGCCGAAGCCGTCAATGTGTTGCGTAAGCAGGGCTGCGCCACCAAAACGGTGGGAGTGATGTTTCATACGGACCCGTTTAAAGCCAACGGCCGTTATCACGCAGTCGTCGAATACAGACCGTTGCAACACGCGTGCGCGGATGTGATCACGCTTACCCGGGCTGCGCACGATCTGGTGCGAGCCTTTTTCAAGGAAGGATACGGGTACAAGAACGCGGGTGTCATGCTTGCCGACCTGGTGCCGGCGGAACAGTCCTTGGTGCCGACGACGCTTTTCGACACGGATGAGATCGAGGTTCTGAAACGCCGAGAGCGGATTCAGGCTTCGATTGAGGCCCTGAACGAGAAGTTTGGCGGCAAGGTGGTGACGCTCGCAAGCGCCAAGTGTTCTGCGGAGTGGGCGATGCGGCGAGAGTATTTATCACCTTGTCCGACGACGAAATGGGATGATTTGCTCAAGGCCAACTGAATTGCGGCAGATCTGAGCGTGTCGGGAAGAGATGGTCTGCCGCTCAATGACCAGGACCACTCACCGCCTCACTGCGTGACATTGCTCGAAAAGCCCGCTTTTTGCTTTTCCAAAGCCAGAAGCATCAGGCGTTTCGCTTCATCCACCATGAAGAGCGGGATGTTGAGAAGATTGCCATTGAGGTTGAGATTCTGCATGGAAAAGCGCACGCGCAAAGGTATCTGCTCACCGTATTTGTCCATAAAGACGCGCAAACTCGGCGATTTGACATTCGTAGAGGCTTTTACTTCGATAGGAACAACGATTCCGCCGAGTGAAGCCAGAAAATCAACCTCAGCCTGAGGTTTAGCCATCGACCAGTAGCACAGAGATTCCTCAAACTGCGGGCTCAGGCTTTGCAGAACAAGGTTCTCAGCCATCGATCCTTTCATTTCGCGGAAGAGCATCGGAGCATCCTGAAAGACAGATGGCTCGATACCGGAGAGTCGGGTAAAAAGCCCAATGTCAACGAAATAAACTTTGAATGCGCCGGGGTCTTCGTAAGCGGACAACGGAATGCCGGGACACGAAACGCGATGAACGCATCGAGCCATTCGGGCATCAACCAGCCATTGGAGAGCATCGCCGTATTTGCGCGCATTTGAGCGTGGTTCAACTTCGCTGAACCTGAAACGGTTATTTTCATGAGAAAGCTGTCGGGGAAGCGACTGCCAAACCCTTTGAATTTTCGGTGCGTCAATGGCACTTGCATGGCTGAAAATATCCTGTCGATAGGCTTCCATTACAGACTGCTGAATCTGCTGCGCCAGAGTCAGATCCTGCTTTTCACACCACGCGGAAACCGCTTCCGGCATCCCGCCAACTGTTTGATAGTGAAGGAGCTTCGTGCTAAGCGGTTCAAACAAATATTCCGGTAGCGGTTCAAACTCGGAAGAATTCCTCAGACAGTCGACCAGGCCGTCTTCTCCTTGGGCGAGAAGAAATTCGCTGAAACTCATTGGCTCGAGCGTCAAGAAATCGACCTTACCAACGGGGTAGGACTGGGGACGTGCAAGTTGCAAACCAAGCAGTGACCCCGCTAAAAGCACAAAGAGGTCGCTACGGAGTTCGCAAAAATATTTCAGCGCATGAATCGCTTCAGGACAAGCCTGCGCCTCGTCAAAAATGATCAGGTCTCCGGGAGCGATAGGACGCCCGCTGCGATACGCTAACGTTTCCAAAATAACCTTTGGAGACCGCGACGTTTTGAAGAGCTCGCATAGAGCCGGATCCATATCAAAATTCAGATAATGGTAATGTCCTTCAAAATGCTTTTGAGCGAACTGCGTCATCAACCAGGTTTTTCCAACCTGGCGAACACCGCGGATGATGAGAGGCTTTCTGTGCGGTGACAGTTTCCATGCCTCAAGCTTGTCCATGGCAATTCGACGCATCCTTCTTCCTCCAGAGTTTTTGTCTGCCCTAGTGTAGGGGATTTGGTGCAAAAATGCATCAAATTCTTAGAAAAAGAATGCGTGCATGCATCAAATTTCCAGGATTTTGATGCATATATGCAGGTCTCGGTGACCTTGCTGACCTTGCCTGAAATTGGTTGACAGTTTTCCGCGGTGTGACTGAATAAGTAGACAGTTTTTTGGTTTTTGCCTGAAACTGTCGACAGCTGAGGAAGATTCCGTTTGTGTGTACCGGGTCTATCGCAAAAGATACAAGGCTCGAATTCCGTGCGACAAGAATTCGAGCCATGCTGTCAGTGAATGATCAGCTATTTCTGTTTAGCCAACAGTTCCAGCGTACGCATTTGACAATGCGATGCGCTGCGAAGCAGTCGACAGATCGGACCATTCCTTGCTCGGATGATGCAGATTGCCACTGACAACGCCCATGGCGCAAACTACAGCGGCACCTTGGGCCGAGAATTTGTTGCCGTCGGAAGCGCCGCCGACTGTGAGCCACTGTGGTTTGTTTTGACCGAGTTCTTGTGCGGCTTGATCGACGACGGCCATCAGTTTTCTTGAAGCTTCCGTTTCTTCAAGTGCCGATACGTCCTTAGGCGGCACCAGTGAGCTCTTGACGCCTTCCATAAAGCCTTTGTCGCACAGAGCTCGAATATCGGCCAGAACATGCTGGCGGCTCTTGTTGTCTGCAAATCGCAAGTCAAAGACGACTTCGGCGTATTCTGCAATCGTGTTGGGGGCGGTGCCGCCTTTCGTCACGTCGGCATTCAGCGTGACATTGGGGTACTTTTTGGCAATGGCTGTCATTTGGGGAATTGCCAGCGCCATGGCATAGATTGCGTTACGACCGGCTTCAGGGTTGTTGCCGGCATGCGCCGCCGCGACGCCGTGGAATTTGATGGTCAAAAAATTGGCGCCTTTTCGAACCTTTACGAATCCGCCGCCCGGAACTTCCGCTCGACCCGGTTCGTAAACGAGGGCCATTTTAGTTTTTTTCGCTTGCTCAGCCATGAAGGCTCGAGAAGAATCCGAACCTTTCTCCTCGCCGGGATTGATGATGACTGCCAGACTGAGTTTGTCGGTTACAGCCTTGGGCAGGTCTTTGCAGATCCACCAAACCGCATTGAGAGAACTCTTGTCATCTCCGACGCCGGCGCCGTGGGCTTTGGTTCCCTCCAAACGGAACGGATATTTCGCAGCATTTCCTAACGGTTGAACGGTATCGGCGTGAGCACACAGCACCACATCGTACACATCAGGACTTTTACGATTGGTTGCGACCAAAGCATTGCCTCGTCCGTCGCAGTGGTGTTTGCTTACGTGCCAACCGATTGATTCAAAGCGTTTGGCGAAAATGTCAATGATTTTATTGACGCCAACCCGGACTTTGCGGTGATTGACATCTATAGCCGCTACAAGGAGCATTACGACGTTTTTGTAGCCGAGACGGCCCAAAACGCAGTGCTCTTTCTAAGCGAAGCGATGGATAAGCACTACATACGACATCGATGTTTGGTTTTGCACTCGGACAATGGCGCGGCTGTGAAGGCCGCTGAAACCTTGGGGTTGCAGGCGGTGCGCGGCGTGGAGTTCTCTCACAGTCGGCCTCGGGTCAGCAACGATAACCCCTACAGCGAGTCGCTGTTCAAAACCATGAAGTACACCGGCCACATGGGTAAACGCAACTATCACAGTCTGGAGGAATGCAAAAAGGGGCTGGCCACATTTGCGCAGAAGTACAACGAGCAATGGGGGCACAGCGGAATTAACAACGTAACACCGTGGGCGCGCTTTAGTGGCGCGGATGCAGCGATTTGCGGGGCACGAAGCGTGGTGCTCGAGAAGGCCAGACAACAGCATCTGGAACGATGGATTGGCGGGCGAGTGATGCGGTGCGAGGCCGCCGCAAGCCAGTTGTTGAATCCGGATAGACAGATTACTTCATTGAAAGTTGCTGCCTAAATCAACAGCGCGCAGAAAGCCCCCTCATTGAATTTTTTGAAGTACCTTGACAGATACCGAGCCCTGTGTCAAGGTTCACTCGGCTGTTCGAATAGGCAGAGATGCCGACGCCGTCAGAGGTGATGGTGGTGTTGTTGGCAGTAATGTTAATGGACGTACTGTATTCAGGTTCCGTTTGATGCGTAGATAATCGCAAAGGTGAAAGAGAAAATTGCTCTTGGTATCCTAATTACGAAAGTAGCCAAAGAGTTGGGAATTAGTAGGACAACAATTTACAAATATCTTTTGTCTTCGGATGAACTTAAGGGGACTATTCCAAACAAATAGACTCCCCTCGATAATCGTTTTACAAACGAAGGCAAGCTCCATAGGAATCCACCATGTCAATTGCAGCACTGCAAAAACAAACAAATGCGAATATCCAGGCGAAGGCTAATCTAATCTGGGAAATTGCCACCCACCTAGTAGGGCTGTTCAAACCCCATGAGTATGGCAAGGTCATTCTTCCCATGACTGTGCTGAAGCGTTTTGATGATGCCCTGAAGCCCACCAAGGCGTCGGTCATTGAAATGACAAAAAGGCTGAATGCCCAACGCGTGGAGGGAGCTGCTCGGGATGGCATCCTATGTCGAACGTCACACTACAGTTTTTATAACACCAGCAACTTCGACTTTGCAAAGCTGATTGCTGACCCAGACAATGTGGAGAGCAATTTTGAAGACTATTTGCAGGGTTTTTCCTCAAATATCAAGGACATCATTGAAAATTTCGACTTTGCCAATACTGTCAAACTAATGGTCAAGGGCGGAGTTTTGTTTGTGACACTGCAAGAATTCAACTCTACAAAGGCAGACATGTCACCAGACAAAATTACCTCTGCCGACATGGGCTATATCTTTGAAGAGTTGGTTAGGAAATTTTCCGAGTCCTACGATGAGCAGGCCGGTGCCCACTTCACCAGCCGGGATATCATCTATTTAATGACTGAGCTGCTGGTTGCTCCGGAACGGGCGGAGATTATGGAGGCCGGCTGCACCAAGACCGCCTACGACATGGCAATGGGCACTTCCCAAATGCTGGGCTGTCTGACCGAGCGGCTCCAGGAGATTAGCGAGGACGCCAACCTGACCTGCTTCGGCCAGGAGTTTAACCCGGAAACCTATGCCATCGCAAAGGCGGATATGCTCATCAAAGGCGGCAACGCTTCCGGTATGAAGTACGGCGACACACTAAGCGATGATGCCTTCAGCGGCTATGAGTTCGATTACATCATCTCCAATCCCCCCTTCGGCATCGACTGGAAGCGTGAGCAGACTCAGGTGGTGGCCGAGGCCAAGCGGGGCTTTGACGGCCGGTTCGGCCCCGGCTTGCCAACCATTTCCGATGGACAGATGCTGTTCCTGCTTAACGGCGTGAAAAAGTTGAAGGAAGGTAGCGGCAGGATGACGATTATTCAGAATGGCTCTTCCCTCTTTACCGGTGAACCCGGCTCCGGCGCGTCCGAGATTCGACGCTACGTTATTGAGGGCGACCTGGTGGAGGCAATCATCCAACTGCCCACAGACCTGTTCTATAACACCGGCATCTCCACCTATATTTGGGTGTTGACCAAAGGCAAGCCCCCGCGCCGTCGGGGCAGGGTGCAGCTGATTAATGCCAGCAAATGCTTCGTCAAGCGCCGCAAAAACATCGGCTCCAAGCGGGTGGACTTGGACGATACCTGCATCGCCCTAATCCTCCGAGCCTACAAAGGTTTCAGCGACGCAATTTACCAGGAGAACGGGCTTGTGGTGGAATCCAAGGTATTTGACAATCGCTTCTTCGGATTTACCAGGGTGACAGTGGAGACCGCTCAGGCAGATGAGAACGGCAATCCTGTCCTCAAGAAAGGTAAGCGGCAGCCAGTAAAAGGGGCGACCGATAGCGAAATCATCCCGCTGTCTGAAGACATGGATGCCTACATGCAGAAAAATGTCTTGCCGTACAATCCGCTTGCTTATATCAACCCCACCAAGAGCAAGATTGGCTACGAGGTTCCCTTTACCCGGCTGTTTTACAAATTCACTCCACCAACACCGTCTGCGGAGATTTTTAAGGAAATAAAGGCCCTGGAAGCGGAGGAAACGGCGCTAATGAAGGAGTTGTTTGGGAATGCGTGAAATGAAGAAAACAGGAGTACCTTGGCTCCCTGAAATTGCTGAAGATTTCTCCGTGGGATATGTTAAGCATTATTTCTATATCAGCAAAGATCTCTCCGATGAGGGTGAACCAGAGCGCGTTTTAAAACTTGCTCGGGCCGGTATTACTGAAAAAGACGTGACAACTAATGATGGGCAAATGGCGAAATCTTACGCCAATTACAATAAAGTTCAAGTTGATGATTTGATCTTGAACCCCATGGATTTGTATAGCGGCGCTAATTGCAATGTTTCCAAAATAAATGGTGTTATTAGCCCCGCATACTCAAATCTCCGCGCAAAACGAGAAAGAACTGTTGTACCAAAGTTTTATGACTATTATTTTAAGAGTCAGTATTGGCTTATGGCTATGTTTGCGCATGGCAAGGGAGTGTCTTTTGACAACAGGTGGACTCTTAACAACGACTCCTTAAAGGGTTATGAAATCCCGGTTATTCCATATGCTGTACAACAGCGTATTGTCGAACGCATTCAGAGCGAGGAAAAGGAAGTCGATGCCCTAATTACCAATCTTCAGATCCAGATAGAGAAACTGAGAGCCTATAAGCATAGTCTGATTACCGAGGTTGTCACCAAGGGCCTTGACCCGTCTGTGCCGATGAAGGATAGCGAGTTGCTTTGGTTTGGAATGATTCCTTCACACTGGAAAATTGCCAAGGTGAAGCTATTAGCATCAACTTGCAGTGGCGGTACCCCTCCTTCTGGAGATATGTCATATTATGATGGCGACATTAATTGGGTCTGCTCCTATGATTTAAATGAAACAGAAATAACTAAAACTGGTAAAACACTGAGCGAGAAAGGTGCTTCGGTGATTGCGGGAGAAATGCAAACGCCCAATAGCATCCTGATCGCTATGTATGGCGGTGGGGGTACCATCGGTAATTCTGGTTTACTTCGTTGTCATGCGCGTACAAATCAGGCTATTTGCAGTGTTCATTTCGATGAGTCAGCTATTGATCCCTTTTTTGCGTTTTATCAAACAATGTTTATTCGCAAATACTGGATGTACTACGCGGAGGGCTCTCGCAAAGATCCGAACATCAACCAAGATATTGTTCGCAATATGAAGTATGTCATTCCACCTATGAACGAGCAAATAGAAATAGTGGAGTACTTGCGCAATAAATGTTCTCAGATTAACCTGCTCATAACTCTCAAACAGAAGAAAATCGACAAGCTGAACGAATATAAAAAATCCCTCATTTATGAGTATGTCATCGGCAAAAAAGAGGTGCGCTGATGGACAAAAGCGAAAAACGATTTGAGAGGGACATTGAAGCCTTCCTGATTTCTCCAGCCGGCGGTTACAAACAATTTAGCGGTCAAGACTCGGAGGGCAACTGGATTCACGTTCGCCAGCACGATGTGGCTAAGTGCATCTACATGGACGTTCTTTGCGACTTTATCGCCAAGACCCAACCCAAGGAGTGGACTAAGTACACCAAATATTATGGGGCTAATGCCGAAGCCAAGCTATATCACAGACTGGAAACTTCCATAGCCAATCAAGGTTTGCTGCACGTCCTGCGCAACGGAATTGAGGACATGGGTTGCAAGCTGAAAGTCTGTTTTTTCAAACCAGAGTCGGAACTGAATCCAACGGATACGAAGCGGTATGAAGCAAACATTTTGGGGTGCACCCGCCAATTCCGCTATTCCACCGCCAACGCGAATACCATCGATATGGCACTTTCTATCAATGGCATTCCTGTTGTAGCTCTAGAACTGAAAAACCAGCTGACTGGACAAGACTGTTCTTGCGCTATTAATCAATATAAAAATGACCGTAGCGCTAAGGAGTTTGCCTTTCGGCTGAATCACCGTTTTCTTGTTTATTTTGCCGTGGACCTCTATGAGGTCTGGATGACAACCCAACTTGCGGACAGCAACACTCGCTTTCTGCCGTTTAATCAAGGATCCAACGGCGCCGGCGTAGCTGGAGGAGCAGGCAACCCGCCCAACCCTGAAGGCTATGCCACCAGCTATCTCTGGGAAGAGGTGTTACAAAGAGATAGTCTTATGGACCTGATTCACCGCTTCATTTCATATGTGAAGGAAAAAGAGGAGGTGGTTCGAAAAGGTGTCCACAAATCGGTCACCAAAGAGAAAATTATTTTTCCGCGTTACCACCAGTACGACGTGGTTCGCAAAATTATGGCTGATGTCCGCCAAAACGGTGTTGGCAAAAACTATTTGATTCAGCATTCCGCTGGGTCTGGTAAGTCCAACTCCATTGCATGGATTGCTTACCGTCTCGCCTCGGTCCATGATTCGGAAAACAACGGTTTGTTCAATTCTGTGATTGTAGTAACTAACCGTGTAGTGTTGGACAGCCAACTACAAGATACTATCAACAGCTTTGAACATAAGGTGGGGCTCGTAGAGGCAATTGACGAGAAAAAGAATTCCCGATCTCTGGCTGAGGCCATCAATGACAATAAGCGAATTATTATCTGTACGATTCAGAAATTCCTTTTCGCAAAAAAGGATATCGAGAAATTCCGTGGACGCAAATTTGCCGTTATCGTTGACGAAGCCCATCAAGGACAAAACGGGGAAAGCGCCAAATCTCTGCGCCGAAGTCTGATCGACATTGGTGTTGCGATCAAGGAATATGCGGAAGAAAACGGGATGGAAGAGGAAGAAGTTGACCTGACGGATGAATACATCAATGCTGTTATCGGTCAGGGTCGGCACGACAACCAGTCATTCTTTGCCTTCACGGCTACACCAAAGGCACAGACACTGGAATCATTCGGAACCATTGTAGGCACGAACCAGAACGGAGAACCCATCAAGGCTCCATTTCATGTGTATTCCATGCGGCAAGCCATTGAGGAAGGTTATATTTTAGATGTCCTTGCTAACTACACCACCATCAAAGAAGCATTCCGATTGATTCGAGTGTCCGAGGACAACCCGGAGCTAATTGAGGGCAAGGCATCTCGCGCTCTATTCAAGTATTACAAGGAACACGGCTATACCATCGCTCAGAAAACCGAAATGATTATGCCCAATTTTCTAGAGAATTGCCGCTATCAAATTGGGGGAAAGGGCAAAGCCATGGTAGTGGCGGACAGCCGTGCTAATGCCGTCCGGTATTATCTCGCCATCAAGAAATACATGGCTGAGCACGCCGATCAGTGTGCCGGCTCAGATGTGATGATCGCTTTCTCTGGCGAGGTGATTTTGGACGACTATCCCCGTGAGAAACCCTTCACAGAATCGACCATGAATTTGGACGTCAACGGCAAATTCATCACCACTGACAAGAAATTCCGTAAGGCTTTCCATAGTAGCCAGTACAACATCCTAGTGGTAGCAAATAAATACCAGACCGGCTTTGATGAACCACTGCTTCACACCATGTATGTGGATAAGAAGCTACGAGGTGTGACCGCAGTTCAGACACTTTCCCGGTTGAACAGAACGACAACCGGCAAAAACAGTACATTCATCCTGGACTTCGAGAACACCGAAGAAGACATTAAACAAGCCTTCCTGCCGTACTATGAAACAACTATGTTGGAGGGAAATACGGATTTAAACAGTGTCTATGACCTTCGCAATAAGGTCCGTGATCTTATGCTGTACGGCGATGAGGATGTTGATGTATTCAACAAATTTATGACCAAGCAGGTCGGAAAGACCCAGACCCCAGCAGCTCTCGGCAAACTGGCGAGTATGTTCAAGCCCGTTATTGTGCGGTATATGGAACTGTCTGAGAATGACCGTTTTATAGCGCGGGATTACGTTCGGAGTTTTAACCGAAATTACGCATACATCACGCAACTTGTTCGTCTACATGACAAAGATTTATTCAACGAATACCAGTACACGTTGCATTTGGTTAAGTTACTTCCGACGCCTAAAACAGAGTTTGTAGACATTGATGACAAAATAAAGCTGGAATACGCTTCTCTCAAAGAAACTTTCAGCGGTGCGATTCTGCTAGATGAGAAACCCCCCGTTTTTGTTCCCGGTGGTAGCACAGCTCCAAATCCTCCAACGAAGAAGAAGGATACTCTTCAGAGTATCATCGATAAGGTGAACGAACGGTTCAGCGGCGACTTTACAGACTCCGATCGAGTCGTTATCGAAGGCATCTACCAGATGTTTATGAAGGACTCCGACGTCAAAAAATTTCAGCAATATGCAAAAGACAACAGCACTGAAATGTTTGTGCAATCTCTTTTCCCAGATAAGTTCCGCGATATGGTTACGCAGTGTTTTATGGACAATAACGATTCTTTTGCAAAACTGTTCAATGACCCGGATTTCTATCAAAAGGTTCAAGATGCGATGGCAACGGAATTATATAAGTCGCTTAGAAGAGAATAATTCGTTTTGTTAGGGCCACAGTGGCTGTGTAGTCCTACGCAAAGAATCTAAAAAAGATCTATCTGTGGTTAAGCTAGATCTATTAAACAGATTATAAAATAGTTAACTATTCGATATAATCAGGGCTATGAAAGCGACAGATGGCACGCAGACATAATCCCGAGAAACTTGAAGTCCTTCGAGAACGTGGTTTTGCCATGCGTCGCGAGTGATTTCGTGCTGTCGAAATAGCCCAAGTATTGGGTGTTGTACGAAGAGCCGTTTACACGCGGTTCCGTAATGCAGCAGCCGGCACTGAAGAACAAGCTACGATAGCCGGACAACGTGGTTGCCCCAAAGGAGTCAGACAGACGTAATGACTGTCCCTTTGCTTTATCAGGGAAGAGCTACTAAGTGGTAGCTACCGGCGTTATTTCAGTCCATATCGGCCACCATACCTGGGCCTTTTTGTGTGCCTTTTCGTCAAACGTCAATCCGCTGTTGGCCGATGTTTTGAACTCTTCGATTTCCATCGGCGTTTAGACTTCACATACTCGAATGATCGGTTTCAGGTCAGACAAATCCTAACCTAAAAGCCGAGGAATCTACACTCAAAGGGTCTGATCGAAGAAGAGGTCGAGAAAGGCCCGATCGCGCTTGGTGGTTTCAGTTGACCAGCGATGTTGTGCCTGTCGGTTCCTGACGTTCACTCTTTCGACACAATCAAACCAATCCAACAGCTGCTTGACGGTCAGTTCCCCGGCCCAAGACACCACACGTTCGTAGAGTTTCTTCTCCTCGGCCTTGCATTCGAGCTCTCCGGCACGGCGTTTGGCCTCGTTAATTACTTTCTCGACGAGCTTCTGCAAGGCAAAGCGGTAGCCGAGAGCCACGTGTCGGCACAATTCCTTTCCTCGAACCTTCCTCATCGTCCAGACACGAATCCTCCGGCCGTCCAACTCGGTCTTTACCGTCCTGTATGACTGTTCGATTTCGTTGCGGCGGCGGTAGCGTTGCAGCGCCTCCCAAGGATCGGAGTGAACATTGCTGACCATGACGAAGACGCCAAAATCCGTCTGAGTTTCGGCAATGGCCTCATCGTTCGGAGTGACCTTGATCTTTCCTCCCCGGACCTTCTTCCAGGAAAAATACGTCTCCGCGAATTTCAGTTCGCTCTCGCTCATTTCCACGCCGGACACGATGTTCTCTTCGCAACGCCGAAGCTTTTGATTGAAGGCGGTAATTTCAAGTGTTGCCTTGCCTCGGTTGAGGTAGTAATGATAGTAAAGACGAAAGGATTTCGTTTCACTGTCGCCCGCGGCGATCCCGCCGAGCGTTCGCCGGCGCCTCCACGAGAACGGCGTCATCTTCATGACGCTCACCGCACAGGTTTGAGCATCAAAGGGGCATTGGGAGGAGTAGTGGGAGAAACCTTCTCGGAGGGCCGGGCCCTTTTCCTGCCGATCGTTCAGGTGCTTGTATATCCACGAGTCCCCAAGGGTCGCTAGAATGGTGAACTTGACGTTCGAGCGAAGAAACAGCAGGACGTTGGTCTTGGTGAAGAAACCGTTGTCGAGCGTGAACTCGGGATTTTGGAGACCGTAGCATTTTGCCCGGGTGAGAGCATTGAATAAGGTGCTGACGTCGGAGATGTTCCCGGGTTGGATTTCAAACGAAACGGGCAGGCCGGAATCCAAGGAGAAGAAGGAGACGATTTTGTAGATGTCCAGTCCGTCACCGTCCTTATTGAATCCTTGAGGCGCAAAGGGTTTCAGGCCATCGGCATAGACAGAGTGCGAGGTGGTGTCAAAAGCGATGGAGGCGCGCTTGTCGTCGGAACCGACTTGAGCGAGTTCCTTGAAGAGCGATTGGCAGCCTGACTCGTTCAGACCGAGCTCCTCAAAGAGGTTGTAGCAGGCGTCTTCGGAAAGCCCTTCCTCATACGGAAGATCGTGCTCGCACTGCCATGCTTCGATGTTGTGAACCGTCTCCCCCGACGCAACGAGGTACTGCGCTACGGAAAGAAGTTTCTCCCCGGTGCCGCCGTTGGGGTAGGCGGCCCGCACCGCAGCGTCAATGCCTGAAATCTTTCCTACGTAGGACAGCAAATCGGTCGCGCCGGAGCGAGCCCGTACGGCCTCCAACTCGGACGAAGCGGACAACGATTTCTTTTTCGGACGACAACGGACCACCTCGGTAGAGTCTTTCAGAATTTTCTCACCGACTCTCCGACTCGAAATCACGCGGTTGTGCTTCTTGATCGGGTCGTATTGATATTGCCGCTCTTCGACGTACTTGGTTCCGGTTTTCTTGTCGGTGACTGTGACGCGGCGAATTTTGATCGGCCACTCCTTCGTCTGGTCCATTTTTCGCATCTCTTAGTGGGTGTATATAATTATAGTATATACACCCATTTGAAGAGTAAAATTTTGCCCCGATTTATCGGGGCTTTTGACGGAGTAACCACTCTGTTTTGGTGAATTGAGTGCTCGTTCCTCGGCCTTTAGGATGACAAGGAAAGTATTGAAGACCCAATGTTCGTCAATAATCTGATGTTGTTGCTGCAACCTAATCAGCTTTACATCGTCTATCAGTAAAATCATGTCAAGCGCGCCGTGGGTGTTTGGCTCAACGAGTTTTAAGCGTCGTGATTGATCTAACCAACTTTCGCAAACTTACCAGAGGAACTACTGTCAAAGCAGGCAACTTACTGAGAGAAGCACTCTGCGCCGTTCTCCACATCAAGCGAGGTGCCAACGACTATCAGCAGATCTTTCCAACAAGTTGCCAGAAGTAAGGTCTCACGAAAATGAAAAACTGTTGATGCTCTGTGACATGCCACTAACTGGAACAGTAGACAAATTATGAGCATAATCTCTCAAATCAAACTAGAGAATTTCACCGCTTTTAATAGCTTGGATCAGAAATTCTCGCCGGGTATAAACGTCATTATCGGAGCCAATGGAACGGGTAAAACGCACCTATTGAAAGTGCTATATACAGCGTGCGCGGTAACGGTGGGCGAAGATAAGGAAAAGGGGTTTGCACTCAAACTTCGTAATGTTTTCAACCCCTATGAAGGACGGATAGGTCGTCTGGCTCGCCGAGAATCAAACAGCATTAAAGCCAAGATCGTAGTTACTCGAGAAGATGGCTCTAAACTGTCTGCTGAGTTCTCCAATCACACCACCGAGTTTAAAGATGTAAAGGTCACGGTCGGTACTGTTTGGAAAAACCAAGAACTTGCTAGTGCCTATATTCCAGTGAAGGAAATGCTTGCCCACGCACCGGGCTTTTTGGCCACTGCAGCCAGACGGGAAATTTCTTTTGAAGAAATCTACGTGGACGTCATCAAACGAGCATTTCTCCCAAAGCTAAGGGGAGCTATAGACAGAGACCGACAACGTTTGCTGAAAGTACTGCAGAGAGCGATTGACGGCAAAGTAGTTACAAAAGGCGAATATTTTTTCCTAAAGAACAAACAGGGTGATCTCGAATTCACGCTGTTGGCCGAAGGCATGCGGAAACTGGCCTTGATCTGGTTGCTGATTCAGAACGGCACATTGCTTTCAGGTTCAGTTCTTTTTTGGGATGAGCCAGAAGCCAATCTGAACCCCACTTTGATAGGGGATGTGGTTGAGGTCATTCTGGAATTACAACGTTTAGGCGTACAGGTGTTTTTGACAACCCATAACTATGTGTTACTCAAGGAGTTTGATCTGCGCAAAAAGAAGGATGATCAAATCCGTTACTTGTCGTTGTACAGAGATGAATCGCAAACTATTGTTGCTAATGCAAGTGATAGTTACCTTGAAATTAATCCCAATGCAATTATTGCCACATTCAGCGATCTTTACGATCGTGAACTCAAACGCAGTCTGGGAGACATAAAGTGACGACTATTTCTGAAGGTGATCTGCAGATCACTCTACCTGCAGGTGCAACTGCCAGGAAGTTTGATGATCAAACTACACATGGTTTGAGCTGTTGTATGAAGGCAGTAGACTTCATCGTTGAACTTGATAATCTTACTTACTTCATTGAGTTTAAGGATCCAGATAATCCTAACGCACAATTGAAGGATAGAACCAAATTCATAAAGAATTTCACGCGTGGCGAACTTGATAATGATCTCAAGCTTAAATATCGGGATTCATGGTTATACGAGTATGCTGAAGGTCGTGCTGATAAACCCATTTATTACCTGGTATTGCTAGGCGCGAGTACGTTATCTGACACTGATCTTTTAGCGCGAACGGATCAGCTCAAGAGCAAACTCCCGATGAATGGGCCGGCGGGTCGTGAATGGCAAAGACCTTTTGTGAAAGGTTGTGCTGTAATGAATCTTGCCTCCTGGAATAAGCGCTTTACACATATGCCAGCAAGTCGGATTAGCTCATAACCATCGCGCAATTTACACTTAGGCGGTGCCTACGAAACATAGCTAACACACATTAATCATAGGCACGATCTACCTGCCGTAACCAATTTGAATGATCATCCCGTAGCACTGCAAACGATGTGGAGCTGAGTTCGACAGTGCTATCAAAGTCTCCGGTTGATTTCCCGAACTCAAAAACCGCCCGTTTCCGGGCGGTGTGAAGTTGCTTACTTTGAGTTCGTAGCCCTGGCAAGGACAACTCGCGGATCAGCACGAGGACTTTGGCCCGTTGTATCTGAAGCGCCGTTTTCGCCGCTTCCAGCATCTGCTTTTGGCCGTGTCCCCGCTCTGACGCTGCGGACTTACCGGCTGTGGAGATCCAGCCCTGAATTCTTAATGCCAAATTCACGATTGAAATTCAGAACCGACGCCAACTGAGCGTCATGCTTTGTTCCGACTTTGAAGTTATCTGTTTCAACATCAGTTCTAGCACTGTCCAGATGTTTGGCCACGCCTTCCTGAACAGCTGCTGAATTAGGGAACTGAAAATGGTACGGGAGTCGACAGAGATGGAACGATCAATTGGATCAAATCCGCGGCGCCAATCGATTCCAGCCGAACGACCGGCGACTTCAGACCGAACGACAGTCGACAAGAACGAACCGCTCCCCAAAAATTCTCTTCCATTTCCCGCACTTAGCTTCCGAGGTGACTCCAATCGAACGGGAGTCGACGAACATCGAACGGCAGTCGCCTTCGGAGTGGACGTCTTGTAGCGTATATACGCTGAGAAGATATGCAACGAGTCTTAGCTGATAGGATGAATTAACCCTTTGTTCGCAAAGGAGATTCTTCTCATCAACCCAATAGCATACATTCGACGTGCAAGAGATTCTGCGCCGGACGCTAAGCGGTGCCTCGAGGCAAGTCATAGCCAGAGAACTCGGAATCTCCAAATCCACCGTACAACGTTACCTCGATCGCATAAAACAGGCGAATCTGACTCTCGAGCAAGCCATCGGTTTGAAATCGCACGACCTCGAGACCTGTCTTGGTGTCGGAGCCAAGGTTCGGTCCGGTTTTCATGAGCCGGATTTCGAAACCATTTACTGCCGACACAATGTCCGAGGTAAGAACCGACGGACCTTAAAAGCCCTCTGGGACAGTTATCGTGACAGCGTGCCGAAAGGCGCCTCAGCTCTCGGCTACAAGGGCTTCTGCAAGGCCTACGCCCGGTTTTGTCAGAATCTGCCGGTTTCATGCCGGGAAGTGGAGCTCATCAATCAGTGGGATTTCGGCTACGTCGCGATGATTGATTACAGCGGCGACACTTTGCCGTGGACTCCGAACGGTCTTGGCAAGGTAGCTGCAGCGCAAATCTTCGTTGGCGTTCTGCCAGCGTCCGGATACATTTTCTGTTGTGCGACTGAGCGTCAGACGCGGGATGACTGGCTTGATGCCCAGACCAAGATGCTCACCTTTTTCGGAGGAGTCCCGAAGCATATTTATCTTGACAACTCGACCTCGCTGGTGACCAAACCGGACAAGTATTGCCCGCGGATTTGCAGGCAATACCGGGAGTTCTGCGATTACTACGGCACAATCCCGGTTGCTGTCAGACCCGGTAAACCGCGGGACAAAGCGATGGTTGAGAACGCCGTCTACCAATGTCAACGCTTCATATTGACGGCTCTGAGAGGACGCCAATTCTTCAGCCTCGAAGAAATCAACCGGGCCATCGGCAAAGAACTACTCAAACTCAACGCACGTCCTTTGACGACGCGTTTCGATGGCTTGTCTCGAGCTGATCTCATGGAGGAAGAAAAGATCGCGCTTCGTCCTTTGCCGTCAATTCCGTACGAATTGTCGTCCGTCAGCAAGATCCTTAAAGTGCAAAAGGGCAACGTCGTACGCTTCGAAAACTGCAGATACTCCGTTCCCCTCGGTTACTTGGGCCGACAAGTCAAGGTCATCAAAAGCTGCAAGTCGCAAACAGTCAGCATTTTTGATCTCCGGACCGGGGAACGGATATGGATACATTACCTGCGCGAAGGCAAATCGCAAGACATCATTTTGCGCGAGCACATGCCAGAGTCGGTCATGCAAACCAAGGAGGAACTCATCGAGTTGATCGGACAAAGCGGTGAATCAGCTCGAAAGCTTTGCACGTTTTTGCTCAAGCAAAACCACGGTGAAGTCGCCAGAAAAGTGCTTCGCGGCGTCAACAGTCATAGGACGCGACTCGGCAATGAGCTCTTTGAAAAGTGCTGTCAAGCAACGCTCACTCGCTTAACTCTGTCGTACAAGGTTCTTTGCGAGGAAATCGACGCCGTCATCGACAACCGCACCAGACGCTCTGAAGGCAAGAGTTGCGATCGAAGTCAACTGCGTCCGGAAGACATTCGTGGATCCGCCTATTACGACCAACTGCTCACTCAAACGACGGGAGAAAACAAATGACGATGCTTACCAAATGCAGAGAGGAAATCGCCACAATCTGCAAGGAGCTCAAGATCCCGGAATTCTTTGCCACCTTCCAGACGCAATGGGAAAAACCAGCGTACAGCCAAATGACGTTTGAAGAGCGGTTGTTGAGCATGCTGCAGGCGGAACAACGCTGCCGCCAACACAAACGTCAAAGCCGCAACTTGAAGAACGCACGCTTGCCGCAAGTGCATATGGCTCGTCTCGAGCACGTTGACTGGGAGGCAAGCCGAGGCCTGAATCGCTCGATGCTCGAAGAGCTTTGTGAATGCGAGTGGATCAAGTCGCCCATGAAGCCATGGGTTGTTATCCATGGGCCACCGGTTGCGGAAAAAGCTACATCGCAAGCCTGTTGGCTTATCAGGCATGTATGCACGGGGCTACACAGTCAGCTACTACAACATGGCGCAACTGATCACTGAGATTGATTCTGCCAAGGCCAACAACAAAGTAAGCAATCTACGCAATTCCCTGTTTAACAAGCAATTGCTGGTCATTGATGACTTTGGTATCGAGGCAATGGACGACAAGACCGCGTCTGATTTCTTGACTGTTCTGGGAATTCGATCGTTGATCATTGTCGGCCAGGTTCCGATCAAGCAATGGCACGGGCAATTCAGTGATCCAATCAAGGCAGACGCCGTCATGGATCGAGTGATTAACCAGAGTTACATCATCGAACTGAACGGCAAATCAATGCGCGATAAGTATGGCGCCATGGCTCAAATCCGACAGGAGGCCGAACATGCAAAGAATTCGTAAGGTAATCCTGGCCGAACAATCGAATCTAAACGATGCGACACGGAGCATGGTTGCGAATCTGCGAGAGCTCTGCCGAGGGTTAACTAAGGCGGAGCGAGTACGTGTCTGGGGATACTACGCAAAATGGCAAGCCAAGAGACGTCAGGAGTCGCTTGATGCTGTCTATGCAGCAACCTACAACTGCGAAGCTGTCGATGGTAAGTCAGAGACGGAGGATGAGGCCATACCGTTTTAACGATCGGCTAATGCTGTTGCCGACGGCAGCATCGTAAACCGCGTCGGCACGCAACCTCCCACGAATAGCCCTTTCGGCTACGCCTTCAAGGCCTTTCCGTGGGAGGTTGCGAAGAAAGGAAGCCAAAAGAAGGAACAGCAGGAAGCCAGAACCTCACAAATTACAAGCCGTTCCGTTGAAAGCGACTCCCGTGCATTTGCCAGTAGATTTAATCACGGACGAACGCTTGCAGCGAATGGCTGCGCGGCTGAAGTTGGCGTTCATGCGCGACCACATGCTTGAGCTAATGCAAACAGCCACGGATGCAAAGATGACGCCGAGGAAAGCAATGGAATACGTGTTAGGCAAGGAGGTAGAGCAAAGAGATGCCAATCGCATCAAATTGGCTACGATGGCTGCACACTTTCCTCGTGCCTGTACTCTGGACGAGTTTGATTTGGCAGCGCAGCCAGCAGTTGATCCGGGAACAATCCGGAAGTTGGCAAAGATGGAATGGGTGGCTAGTGGTGAGAATGTTTTATTCTTTGGACCACCGGGAGTGGGCAAGACGCATTTGGAAATTGCGCTGGGGCGTGAAGCTATGAAAAAAGGCTACTCGGTTTTGTTTATTACGGCTGCCGCACTGGTGAACATGCTGGAGAAAGCCAAGAAGGAATCCATGCTTAACGAGAAGATGGCAATGCTGAGCAAACCTCAGCTATTGATCATCGATGAAGTCGGCTACCTGCCGATCTCGACAGAGAATGCAAACTTGTTCTTTCAGCTGGTGAGCAGGCGTTACGAACACAAAAGCATCATTCTGACAAATAACAGAGCCATCAACGACTGGGGTGTGATCTTCGGGGATCCGACGGTTGCAACTACCATTCTCGACAGACTGCTGCACCACTGCACCTCGGTAACCATTATGGGAGACAGTTATCGACTTAGAGAAGCCAAGAAAAACAAGCTTTTAACTGGTAATTAATTTTTTTACTCGGGTGGCTCAAATATCCCGTGTTTTGTGCGCAAACGTGCAGTCGCTTGACAACGGAGCGGGCGATGCGGCGTGACTATTTTTCAACGTGCCCAACGACGAGGTGCGATGATCTGTCGAAGGCTAATTGATCACAAAAAGAGACCGCCAGCGGTCTATGTGCTTTGCAGATCGCCTGCGGTTTCTTTGGCTATTGATCGGCTTGCGTTGCTTAACGCTTTTGAGCTGATGGAACTAGGACTGAAGGAACTTTGGTTGAGGGGACTTCATCTCTGGGATCCGGCTGCGGAGGCTGATTGGCTGAAGCTGTCGTAGGTGATGCACAGACGAAGTCAATGGTCGCCGTGGCACTCTTGTCGTCGTTGCTGTCATTGAAGCGAGACTTAAGCAAACGGAACTTGAGATCCTTGTCCGCACAGAACTCTTGAGCCTGTTTGATCAGTTCAACGCGAACGATGCCGCCGTTGTCGGTGGAGTCGCTCGAGGCGCTGACCGTATAGGTGTTGTTTCCGATCTCGACGAACTCGGAGCGTTCGGGAGAGCCGGCGCAGCCGGCAAGAAGCAACGCCGAGGAAAGGGCAATGGCCAGATGGAGACGACGGTTAAGCATGAGCTACCTCGCGGGAAAAGTACTGACGGATTCGATTGTAGCGGGATGGGGTGGCGTTGAAGTGTGGGGAAATTGGAACAAGAGGTAAGCAGTGAAAAAATTCAAACGTTATGAGATAGCAAAAGCACGAAAATGAAATAAGCAAAGAAATACAATATGTGAAAAAGACATTGAGCGAGAGGCTACTAAAATTTTAACTTCTCGGGGATTTTATCGATAGATAGCCAATGAGATTAAAGGCTGTGTATCATTCAGCATAGAGAATCCATTTTGATTGGTAAAGGACATCTGGAGCAGCGGCTTCAAGTCGGTGGATACCATCGTGCAGAACACAGCATAGTACCGATATTGTCGATTAGCTTAAGCGCTGGCGTTGTTTCCTTCCGGGTGAAGCGTCTGACGAACAGGGCCACTATTGCCTGCTACGGCAAACGCTGATCAAGCTAACAGTTGCTCTTCTGACATTCTGGCAGATAGCCTCAACGAGGCAATTGAGCATGATTTCAAAGAAGGCGAACATACGCGCTGACGTTTCATGAATCGAACTGCATGCTTGATGATATGGATGCTGTAAGCTGATGGGAAGTGCTTATAATGTTGTGACGTGTGTTGCCCAGAAGTATGTCTTTTTCGGTGAATATGGACTTGAATTAATTTCCAGCAGACCTATTTATCTGATTTGGCATTTAAATATAGGTAAATGACATGATTCGCTCTGTTAATTATTATCAAATTGAAATTCTCATTCGTAAGGAGTCAAATTTTTATTACTCTATTCCCAAATATCAACGAGAGTATACTTGGGGGCAAAATCAATGGCGTGATCTGTATAACGATATTAATGAAAATGAAGCTGGTTATTTTATTGGGTCAATTATTTGCATAAATAACCCGAAAGATGCTTTTCAGGTTAATCCATTGGAAGTGGTTGATGGGCAACAACGTTTAACAACGATTTGCCTACTGCTGGCTGCGATTTATACCAAACTGAAAGAGCATGAAGAGAAGATTGATGAAGATGATAGAGATGAGTTGATTTCACTCAAGAAATCATTGATCTGCAAAGAATCTCCTAGTGGATTAATTTTATGTCCTCAGATCCAAAACTATAATCTTGCAGATTTTAAGTGTGTTATGGGAGAGAGTAAACTGATAGACACCAAGAAAGAAAAGAATTATGGAAATAGGAAAATTGCTAAATGTTACAAATATTTTCTAAAATGTTTAGAAGACGATATAAAAAATTCTGACAATCCAGTAGGTACAATTTTAGAGGTCAAGAAAAAATTATCAAAAGCTATCTTAGTAAAAATTGAAGTTGAGAATCATGCTGATGCGTATACGTTATTTGAGTCATTAAATAATCGTGGAGCTCCATTAACAGCTATTGATTTGATGAAGAATTTGATTCTTGCGAATGCTGAAGAGAAGCAACTCAATAGTGATGAATGTTTTGAAGATTGGCAGACATTATTGTCGTATTTGACTGATAACTATGCTACACAGGAAAGATTTTTCCGCCATTACTACAATGCTTTCAAAAACCGTTTGAATGAACCATATAGATCATCTGGATCTACCAAGAAAGATCCTTTAGGATCCATTGCGACTCGGTCAAATTTATTGGCAATTTTTGAAAATTTAATCAAAGGTGATTTGGCAGAGTTTTTGGCTGATGTTATTGAAGCTGGAAGGATCTATTCTCATTTGATTTTGAGTTCGGATGAGAAGACTAAGTTTACGGATGCTTTAATGGATTTGAATAGAATCCAGGGCTCTCCATCGTACCTATTGCTGCTTTACTTTTTTAAAAACAAGGCCAAGCTTATCTTAAGCGATGAATCAATATTGAACAATATTAGGTTATTAACTAAATTTTTTGTTCGCAGGAATATCACCGATGTTCCGAATACTAGGGATTTGAATCGGATTTTCATGGATATTATTTCCAAAATAGAAGAAACAAATTTAGTTGGAGAAGGCATAGATCTCTTTGTGCGTAATGAGTTAAAAAAATGGTCGGCTTCTGATGAGTTGTTTAAGGCTAAGTTGAGCGGGAACATCTATGAAGAAAACGTTGGTGTTGCTCGATTTGTTCTTTGTGATTTGGCGCAAAGATCTATGACAAGAGAAACTTGGTCGGATTTATGGGCTAAATACGAATATAAGAACAACAAAAAAATTTTTAAATGGAGTATCGAACATATTTTCCCAGAGGGTAAGAATATTCCAGACTCTTGGGTAAATATGATTGCTAACGGTGATCGAGCATTAGCAAATCAATATCTGGATGAATATGTTCATAAAATTGGAAATTTAACTATTACGGCCTACAATTCTAGCTTGAGTAATTTGCCTTTTGTTGATAAAAGAGATAGAAAAAAAGACAATCATTATGTTGGATACAAAAATGGCTTAGAGATTAATAAAACATTAGCAGAAAAAGATTCATGGACAATCTCGGATATTGAGAATAGAACAAAAGAGCTTGTTGAGAAGTTTCTTGAAATTTATAAACTATAAAATGGTTCGAGTTAAGGCTGAAGAATTTATTTCATATTGATTTATTTATAAATATATGTGCCGGCGTTCTTTTGTGGGGCGTCGGCAGTTTTTACAATTGAAATTGACATGTAGCTTCTCGCATTAATACTTTATGTATGCTGTAGCCGAAGTAAAGCGCTTGAGTTTTCAACAGCTCTCGATCGGACGTAAAATCTGAACTTGTTGACCCTCAAGCAACCTGCCTTTCAAACACTGCAGCCGTCATTAAATTTTGCAAGACAGCGCATAATCCGCTACCAAACGGCGCCGCATCATTTTGGCCCCACCAGTTCCCGCAATCCCATGAGTACCGGTCTCGATTTGTCAGATTTTCACGAATCAACGCTTCTAGAAGTTCTCACCCGTAGCTTTCTTCCCAGCCGTCCGCCCATCGATATCCCGCCGTATCAACGTCCTTACCGCTGGTCGATCAGCGAGGTTCGCAAACTGCTGGACGATCTCGATAGCTTCCGCTACAACCCTGAGACAGGAAAGTACGATGAAGGCGCCAAGTATTACTACGGCACGATCTGTTTTCAGGTTTATTACGACCGGGAGACTCAGCAAGTCAGCAAACTGGAGCTTATCGACGGTCAGCAAAGGTTGACGAGCTTTCTGATTCTCATTAAGGCGCTTCTGGACACCACGGAGCGGATCAAGACAGAGAAAATCGTCAATGCACGCAATGGTCTGATCAAATTGCTTCACAATAGGCCGGAGCCAGATCAAGACGCTGCAGGCGACGATAAGGATTGGGATGCCGAACAATGGCAGCCTCAATACGAGTACCGCCAGCCTCAGACGCAGGAGCACATCGCAACGATTTACCGTGAACAGATGGCGGAGTATCTGCGTGTCAAAGAACTCAGCGAGCAGGTGGCCATGCCAACCCGTGCCGAGGATGATCAAGGCGGTAACGGCAAGCCGGAAGACGTTCCCACTTATGTCATCGAATTTTTCGAGGGCGAGTTCAAACGCTTGAGTTACGCACTTACGAACGGTGCCTTGGCCGTGCGTATCATCAAAAACCGATACGATGCCGAGCTCTTTTTCCAATGCGAAAACAATCGCGGCAAGGACATGCAGCTCGTTGATATGCTCAAGGCCTATCACCTTCGCATAGCGCATGCCGTCGAGAAAGTGGACCTGACAGATGAAAAAGGCGACCCTCTCAGGAAGATTAAAGGCATCTGGCAGACGCTGACTGCAACTGAAGAGCGCTACGAGCGTTTCAGAAAAACTGTCATCGGTTTGCTTCTGATTCGCTTGGGCGCGGCCTATTGGATGCACTGGGATAAATCAAACGTCGGAAAGCTTAAAGGCATCCACGGGACCTACAAGGGTAACCTCGTCATTGACGAGAAACTGAAGCTGACGGGGGTAGGACACGAATCTTCGGGAAACACTTTCCTACCAGATCTGATGTCGCCCGTGACACCTGGGCTACCTTTTTTTCAGACGCTTGCCTACTACCAGCGCATTGTTGAAGCGCTCTACAGTTCAGAGTGGTTCAGCACAACTTCTGAGGACGAATCGAGTAAGGATTCGAAGGAACCTTTCCGTAATATGTTCCGCGACATGGTGCTCAACAAGGGGTGGTATTTCGATGACAGTCATGCAATTGCCGTACAGGCGGCAGTCTGCTGGCTTGATCGCTTTGCGTCCGTTCGACCGAATCTCGAGGCCCCGTTCGACGAGGACGTTAATGGTCTCATTGAAAGCTACAACAAGGACATGGACTTTCTTGTCTACGTTCAATCGTATATACGCCTTTTCAAACGCCTGAAGGTGAGGTTGACGGTCAAGCGTGACAATGTCAAGAAAGACATCCTTGTTTTCGGCATGTTGAAAGGCAGCCGACAGGTCGCTTTTTTCAAGCTGGGAAGCCCCATGGAGAATTTGATCACGATACCGTATCGCACCAATAGTCCTGCCGAGTGTCGCCGCGAACTCGAACGGCTGACAAGTCCCGATATGGTGAGTTGGGCGATGGTGGGTGACCGACAGCAGACTTACCGCGATTACGTTGAAGCCGAAAGCTTCGTCATTGTGCAGGACAACCAGGAGCAGTCAAAATGAGTTCGAAGTTTGAGGCAAGTTTGTTATCCGTGGCCGAACTTCAAGCGATCGATCCGACAAGTGCTGAGGCCCTTGTTGTGCCAGCTTATCAGCGAGCGTTTTGCTGGACGGATAAACAGATCGAAGTGTTGGTACAGGACCTTGTGACGCACTTTACTCGTTACAGTGAAGACGAGACCTGCCGCTATTCTCTCGGCACGATTGTCTGTCACCAACGAGAGAAGCTGGAAGTGCTCGACGGGCAACAGCGCTTGACGGGCATAGATGTGCTTCTGGCGGTGCTCGGCCGACGAGAAGCGGATACGGAACAAAATCCTGAATTTTCGGTTACGGAAGAAGAATTCCGTAAGTGGGATCCCACCCTCATCAGGGAGTACGCCAACCTGACGTTGGAAGAGGGGAACGATATCCGAGGACCGAAAATTAGCGAGAAGATTCTCTCGTCCGTTTGCCACAAGATCAACGAGGCCGTGAGAGAGAGACAGATTTTATCGAAGGAAGAGGGGATCTCGCCGATTGAGAAGTTCATCGACTGCATACGCAAGAGCGTCTGCGTTTTGCGTGTGATTCTGCCCATTGACGATCGGAATGCCTACGAGGGGCCTGCCATGTTTGAAATCGTCAACATGCGAGGACAGGCCTTGCGTTCCATCGACATTGCCAAGGCGACGTTGGTTGAAAAACTCAAGTTTGCAACAGATGCCGAGCGTCTTGCCTTTGACCGGCTCTGGACCGGCGTGGCCGGTTTGCTTCGTACCACTCCTCAGACGGAAGAAAAAGGTATCCTCGAAGCCATGCACAAAGAGCTCGCAACAAAGACTGAAGCATCCGAGCCCGACGATCGGGGCGGCGGCCTTAAATTCAACGCCATCGTTGCGAATGCGCGTCACGCACTGAAGACGAAGCTAATCCAAGTCACGGAGTCCGAGGAAGATGACAGCTCGGATGAAAAGCGTTTTGTCATCGATTTCGAGAATCTCTTCGTGATTGCCAACGAGGTATTCCGTTCGACCAAAGTCAAAGGCGCAGACGATGCGAAGTACGAGACGCTCAACATCCGTCCGAGACCTGGCGAGACCGAGTATCGCGGCCTGCACGAGCGCATCGTTGTCGGTAAGTATCTGGGTGTCGATGACGACAAGCTCGATCAGGAGCGGCACAAGGACGTCTGGCGTTTCATGTCTGTTCTCTGGATTGCGGCGATCGTTGCACGTCAGGCAAATGATTTCAAGAATCGTGACAGTAACTCCAAGAAGCCGTTTGAGTTGTTGATCGACACTTTCTATGCCGCCAACGGGTACCAGTATTCGGGGCAGTATTGGCTATTGTCGCTGGTTCACACTGCCGTTCAGGAGGTATGCCCGGGCGGACGTTTCCCAGAGAGCGCAGAGGCTTTCGTTTCAGAGTACCGCTCGGCCAAGATTCTCTCTGATCAAGTGAATAAAAGCTTCAAGCGCGGTTACTTACGCTTGCTGCTATGGGGATTGAAGCGATTCAACTGTCCGAATGAGCCAGGCTCGATGACGGAACGCGTGATAAAGCTCGGCGCAGACGAAGGGGTAGATAAGCTCAAAGATTCTGTCATCGACGAGTTTAAAGTTATTGAAAAGTGCCATGAGTCGGACGCGGAATTTGAAGCCTGGAGGTATCCCGAAAACGGCGTTCGTTGGAAGCTCTTTTTCACTGATTGGTTGCTGTGGGTTGATTCGGGTAGTAGGTTTTCGTATTTGGAATCTCAGTTGCACGAGCATTCCGGTCTCTTCAAGGATTTTTTAGAAATAGAAGGCTCGAAAAACGACCCGTTGAAAGCTTTCCGCGAGGACTTCGAGTCTAAAGTTTACAGAAAGGACCAACCCGATAAGATGCGCATCGTGTCGCGTTCACAGATTGAACATTGGATCGCACAGGATACGGCGGATTTGGTAGGCAGGAACGAACTGCACCACTTCGGCAATCTGGCGCTCATCAACACTTCGGAAAACATTTCAAACGGCAACAAGTCGACATCGGATAAGAGTGCCCCTCGGCAGCTCGGAAGCAATCCAACGGCCAAGTTGCTGTGGCTATCGATATTTGCCAAGGCCGGTGCAACGGATCAGGAGAGGTTGTTCGATAGTCTTTGCACGGAAGATATGACGAAATTCTGGGCGGACTACATAGGTTCATTTGCTAAATACGACTGGCCGACCTCGTAGTTAAGCGCTTCGAAACGGTGACCTTGCAAGCAGAACTGCCTGCTAACGCCATTGGTTGTTGCCTGAATCTGAGTGCGACAGTGTCGGACTTATAACAGCCTTCTGAATGCGCAGAGGAGGCTGTATGTCGACACTGGTCACTTTTGTTCTGATTATGTTTTTATGGGGGTGGGCAGGAATTGCGCTTTTGGCGGTGATTGTCAGTTTGTGTTTTTTCCTGATGACCAAGCTAATAAGCGACTCTTCCGATCTGGACGGAGCCGGTTGTTTGGTTGCCATCTTTGCGATGGTGTGCACCTTGATTGCTGTACCTGTTTTGAATTGGCTTCAAAAATAAGAGGAACTTCCACTTCTGAGGACCATGTGTTTATCGGCTCAACAGCTGGATCCGTTGCAAGAAGAGCAATGTTGCTAAGTCAGGTAAATGACAATCGAGCTACAAGAAGTCTGCCTCGAACAAAGAAGATTCTCGGTCAATACAGTGACCTTCCGATGCGAAAAGTACCTGAAACACTTGATCCTGCCCAACCTCAACGGACTGGCATCCCGATGATCCGCCCTGGTACAGGCGTGGGCAGATGATTGTCCCGGTCCTGTTTTTCATGAAGATAGGCTTCAAGGACATCGACTTCCAATGGCCCGGTTTCCAGAATCTTGGCGTGTTGCCCGAGCATCGAAAAATGGTCGCCTTCGCCCAGAAGGTAGGAGATCGTGACGATGCGATAGACGTTCTCGGGCTGAATCGGCTCCCAGTTTTCTGTTTCCGTGAGTATTTCAGCGGACACGATGCGTTGTCCCACCGGGGCTGACGGATTCAGTCGATAGCGAAGCCCCGCGGTCTGCAGGACTCTCGGGCCGATCACGTCGGGTTCCGAGATGCCGTGTTCGAGAGCCTCCCGAAGCACCGCGCCCGAGACGTCAGCCAATTGAATATGGTTCCCGAACGGGTGAATGTCGAGAAGATCGGCGTAGGTGACGGGACCGACCGGCATAGCGGCCCGTATGGCACCGCCGTTCAAAATTGCCGCTACCGCACCTCGTGAGCGACCCCAAGCGAGAAACGCGTCGGCGGTTGCCATGCCCGAGAGGCAGTCGCCTTCTCGACAGGGATCGAGCCCGTCGGGAAGCGTCGATGAATTGACGCCCACGAAACGCTTCTGATCGGCTCGAATGGCTTCAAGCGATCTTTCAACGAATTCATGTATCGCCTCGTCGCGACGAAGGCTCGGTACGAGTTCTTCGAGGTCGCCCTTAAACTGCACGATGCGACCCGCATCGTCAAAAGAAACAGAGAGCCTTCCGAGATAGCGCGTTGAACGACCCGCTTGCACCACGAGCGTCTGTGAACCGTCGTCATGCGGAATTACAGTCGGGTAGGGGCCTTCTGAATGCGGATGATCCCCGAGAACGCTGTGGGTGTGGCCTCCGACGATCACGTCGATAGCAGGTACCGCGCGGGCAAGCGCCTGATCGGACTCGTAGCCCACATGCGTCACTGCGATGATGTGCGTTACGCCCGCTTTTTCAAGTTCCGCCGCGGCACGTCCAAGCGCCGCAGCTCGATCGGCAAAATTCGTTTCGGGACAGGCTTCGGAAATGTCTTTGCCTTCATCGTTGGCCAGACCGATGATGCCGACCTTGACTCCATTAAAGTCCTTTACGACGGTTGCAGGAAGCGGCGCGGTTGAGAGCGGGCAGGCGGGATTCTTTTCAAGATTCGCGGCGAGAACCGGGAAGGGAAGGGCCTTCACATACCGGGCAAGTGTTTCGCATCCTAGGTCGAATTCGTGGTTGCCGAGTGTGACCGCGTCCCAGGGCATTCGCCGCATGGCTTCCCGTGCCCAAGGCATGCCGCCCGTTCTGAAAAAGTGAGTCCCCTGCCAGAAGTCGCCGGCATCGAGCGCGAGCACGGCTTTGCCTTGGACCTTCGCTTTTGCTTTCTCGTCGGCTACAAATGCCGTAACGCGTGCAAGCCCGCCTACTGCGTTGGTGTCATCGTAGACGGGGCCGCGGTCATTGACGCCGGCCGCCGCCGAATGGACGTCGTTGACGTGCAGGATCGTCAGGTCCCAGGCGAATGAGGCCGGGGAGACGAAATATCCGACGAGCGCACAGGTAGCGGCAACGAAAGTGCGTCGTAGTGAATGAAGTGGAACGTAGGCAAGCGACATGGCGTTTCCGAAACAAGGTGCGAGCATTCTACTTCCCGAGACATCATGACGGCCTTGCCGAGTTGGTGAGAGGAGAATGGAGTCGAGCTGTCGTGAGCTCGCGGCAAGTCTTTGATGCGTAACAGAGACCTGTTTGTTCCATAGTGATTCGTCCAGATCAGGCTCTGTAAGGAAAAGCTCACACTTGTCAGTAAACCGGGCGATTGCTCAGTTATGCGTGTTAGTTGATGCAAGAAACTCAAGCATTCTTTGATTAACTTGCATCAACCAACATCACTCACTACAAAATCCACCGTTTCGGATTTCCCATCCCTGCAGCCTTCAAGTTCGACTCGACAGCCAAACGCTCGACAAAATCCTCGGCCCCAGATAGTTTCCTGAACGCCGCTTGACGGCCCACGGCCGCAAAGTCACCGGGCGTCAGATTCCCAAAGTCGGCCACACGGTCAAGCGCTTCAACGCCATCAGTCAAACCAAGCTTGCCCGCATAAGCCTTGGCCATCGCCACGGCCTGTTCGGGGCGCAGGTAGTCAAACTTCGTCTTCAGATCAAAGCGACGCAGACACGCAGGATCCAGGTCGTCCTTCAGATTCGTGGTTGCGATGAAGTAACCGCCGTAGCGCTCCATCTGAGCAAGCATTTCGTTGACGGCCGTCACTTCCCAGCTGTACCGAGTCGCCTGGCGATCACGAAGGAACGAATCCACCTCATCGAGCAACAGCAGAGCACCGTCGCGCTGCGCCGTCTCAAAGGCATCCGCAATGAGTTTCTCGGTCACGCCCACGTAGCAGCTCGTGAGTTCCGCGCCGGTTTTGCGCATCAGCGGAATGCCGAGTTCCCGAGCGACGTAGGCCGCATAAGCCGACTTTCCCGTACCCGGAGGCCCGTAGATGCAAAGACGCCCGCAGCGAGCGGCACGCAGACCTTCCAGAAGGTGATCAAGGTCAAGTTCGGAATTGACAAACTGAGGCTCGTAGAGCTCCGGCAGCAGCGTGTTGTTGTCAACCACGCGCCCCATGTGCTGCGCCTTGAGCATCTGGTCTGCCATCTCGATGATCTCGTCCTCCGAAGGAGACTCGGATGTTTTGCCGGTTTCGCGAACGATGTCCGAAATCGATCGAATCACGGCGCTCGACAAGTTTTCCGTCAAGGCAAGCCTCTCCGTCGTGCCCTTCGAGAGTCGGTGATCAAACGCCTTGTCGATCATCTCGCGTCGATAGGCAAGCCCCGGCGATTTCACTTCAATCACCATATTGAAGCGCCGCAGCATGGCAGGATCGATGTTGCGAATCGAATTGGCGGTCCAAAGCGTGACAACCGGATTTTCTTCCAGAAGACGGTTGATTTCTCCCTTGTTTGTGCGTCCGCTGAAAAAGAACGATCCCAGGTCGTTGAAGACGTCTTCGGCTTCGTCAATCACCAAAAGATTGGTATTGGTTTGCGAAAGGACGTTGCCTGCAGCCTTCCAGAACTTCAGTCGAGAGGTACGCTCCTCCTTCTTTCGCGTTTCCTTTTCGGCGAACTGCACCTCGTAACCGGTGAGTCCCAGTTCCTTGGCAATGACACGCGTAAGTTCCGTTTTGCCGCTGCCCGGAGGTCCGTAAAAGAGGATGTTGACGCCTTTGCGCTCGCCGGCTACGGCAGACTTGAGGTAGGGGAGAAGAACGCGGCTCACGATCGGCAGATGCGGAAAGTGTTCGACGCTCAAGGTCGGTTCGGGGGCCGGCAAAAACGACTCCTGCAGCAATTTGGACAGGGACAGTTTCACGCTTAAGGTTGAAGGAGACAGCACTGCACCCGGAACAATCTGCTCGTAAAATTCGTCGCCCGATTCACCGTAATCCAGAAGACCGATGGAAACAAGCTTTCCTTCGGCGGCAAGGGCCTTTTTGACGTCCTCGCGATCAGCGTTCAGAGCCAGAGAGAGCGTATCGATGACAAGTGTCATGCCTTGCTCTCCGTAGTCGAACAGATCGCACAGCAGTCGGTTGACGAGCTTCACATCACGCGCACAGTAGACGAAGGCGAGAATGCGGGTTTCCAGATCCGAGAGCTTGAAGTTTTCCTGAAGCAGACGAAGGTTGGCGGCAAAGGCTTCAGGCAAAGCGGAGAGTTCGTCGGAGCAGGCCGATTCCAAATATCGCAGTTCACGGCTTAAGGCACGCGGCATGCCGTTTTCCAACAACTTGGCGGTAAACGGATGGCCGAGAAAAGGGCGGCAGTATGCGCCGATGGTCTCCGGATGACGCGGCTGCACCGTCAGGAAAGGCATCAATCCGTCGATAAAGTTGTATTGAGGCCAGACTTCTTCGATCAAATATCGGATGCGTTTTTCGGGAGCAATGACAGCATCCTCATCGAGTTCCATCTCGACGTCTGTAACCGCTTTGATGTCTTTGACGGCGCCGGTTCCCAAGAACTTCTCATTGTTGAGGATCAATGCTCCCAGATGCAGGTGACGACGAAGTTTGAGTCCCCAGAAGAACTTCGGCAAGGCGTCGTGGGAGTACATGTCGTTGCGGGCTACTTTTGCCCACAAGTCGCCATTGCACAGCAATCGCAGCATCCAAAGGTTGATAACGGAGTGCCCAATGTTGGAATTGTTCAGGTTCAAAGACGTGGCGCGATCAGACATACAGCACTTTCTCATTATTTATTTCGTGAAATTCGACAAGTGCAGAATAGGTCTCGGTGCGTCAACAATTGACGCATGGAGCATTCGTTGATCAATGAATGTGCGATTGTTTCCCCCGATCGCTGCTTTCGTTGCAATGCGACGCAGTCTGTCGCATCCACTCTTACGATCTCCGTCAACGAAATGTTTGAACACCGTCAGCTCATGCAAACGAACGGTTATGGGAAGAGAGGAGCCGGCCTAGCCGGAAAAGACAAATGGATTCGTGCACCGACATTGACGACACAGTGAATGCATTCAATTGCAACAGCGAGCCCGTGAAGCATCTCATCGAAGGGTTAAACCTCAAAGCTGAAGACTTCCGTGAGCGCCAATTCGACCTGCACGGCATCACGGTTACGCTCGATCGTGTTGAAGCGGAATATCCGGTTATCACTGCGGATGGGAAACCGCGTACCGATTTCTATCTGGTTCTCTATTGCAGGAAAGGAGACCAAGAGCACGACGTGCTGGTTCGTTTCCCGTATGACAAGCAAAAGCGGGCGCTTGAGCTCTACGCAGCTCTTGACTATTGCGACTTAAACCGAGCCGCCTGCCTGTGGGATAGTGACGAGGACGAAGACCGCGACGATTATTGGGGATGCGTCAAAACCTTCAAAGCGGACAAGTGCGGCAATCCGTTTTCGTTGCTCAACGCCGTCTGTCATTGCTCCGAAGGCATTCAGGATTTGCTCAAGTGCCGAGAAACGTCTGATCCCGAACCGGTTGCACAGTCGATTCGCGACTTTGCGTCGTGTACTGACTTCATGGTCAACAAGGCACTTTCGATCATGCACGAATACTGCCGAAAACAATGTTCGCCCTCAGGCTTCGACGTCTTTTCCACGCCTGTTCGTACCGGGGGCTTCAGAAAGGACATATGGCGAAGCTACGTCTTTTGCGACGAAGAAAACGGCACCTATCGCGGTGCGTTTCACATCACGTTGAGAGGTGGCCAGCGCGGCTGGCTGATTGCCAACAATGAACAGAAATTGCTTGCTATGGCAGATCGTTATCCGAAATTGGCGGAGCTGGTTGCCGACTGGCTTGAAACTGCTCGCGAACAACGAAATTTCAAGCCGACGAGTCTTTATCCGCTCGAAGAGTTCTACGCCGGGCGAATGCGAGATCTCTTAGTGTGTCTTGCCCGCATTGCCGAAACGCCGGTCGTGCCGTCTGACAGACAGGCGGCGGCCGACTTTATGACTTGGGGACTGGAGGAAGCCGAACGCCTGGGCAAACGATCCTTGGCGATTTTCAAGGGCTATCAGCAGTCCAACTCTTCCGCCACAACGTCCTGACGGTAACCACATAAACAAACGTTAGCTGCCAAACGATCGGCAGCAAGGAGACAAGAAATGGGATTTTTCCCGCGGGAATTTGAGCTTCGCAAAGTCAGACATCACAATTTCTACGAACTTGCCGACAAGCTCGAGTCGGTGTCTTTGCTTGCACTGTTCGGCGGCCGCAGAAAAGAGGAGGAACTGTCTCTGGATACACTCGAGGACGTCTTTATCTGTCCGCTCAAAACGGAAAAGGCCGGCAGTCTGATGTCGCGAGTGCAAAACAAGAACGCGGCCTCAATCGTCGTCAAAGACGCATCCGTATTTTTCAATCGCCTTGCCCAACACCACGACGTCTGGATGCGCGAAATTGCCGCTGCCGGTCACGGTCTTTCCGAAGAAGCCGTGCGACAGCTTGCCAAAGATCACGGGTTCGATGTCTGCAACGTGCTTGCAAAGAATCCTGAGAACCTTTTCAAGCTCAATGTTGAAGAGCTCATCGCCTTCGTCAAGCGCGATGAGGCGATCAAGTCTCAGGTGTTCCAAAACCTTGTGCACTTCAGCGGTTTCTCGGAGGACATGATTGAGGCCGGAGTCATCGACAAGCTCAAGACTTTTGTCGAAGCGTTTACCAACGATCCCGATGGAGATCTGAGGGAGACGCTCGAGGAGCTGCGGATAAGAATCGAAGAAAACGACTTCGTTGCACCGAAGACGGCCCATCTGCGTCGCCGAGTGAATCTTTCCTGCACGAACCCGTACGGACGCATCGGCGAGTACGTATTCGCCATCGGTTTTGTCAAAGTCGACAGCGGAACCAATGCACCTGAAATTGATCCCAACGAGCCGATTTTCTGGCTGCCGGTATCGGTTCACTCGTCTCTGGCGTATTGGGACGAGCAAGGTGTTCAGGAGGAATTGCTCACGCGGCTTGCGCAAAGCACGTCGTTTGATGTTCGCCGCGAACTCTCGGAACGCCGAGATTTGCCCAAAGCCGTCGTGGACAAGCTCAAGACAGATAAGTCGTTCATCATCCGCAGCAATCTGTTGAGCCGGAATTCAGCCCAACATCTGACGGACGACGAAATCCGAGAAATGCTGCGCGGCGAGCTCGGCGTCATGCGCGACTGGGACGATTGTTTTCCGTTTGACAAACGCGTGGAGGCGATTGCGTTGGAACTCTTTACAAACGAAGGCCCGGACGGATTAATTGCGCGGGAATCCGACAAGCAAGGCGTATAGCAGGCAGAACACAGAGAGTGAAAGTTCGGGGAGATAACAATGGGCAGCACCGTCTCTGCAGTGAAACGAGTTCAATTTCGACTTAGAGCGGAGGACAAGGGTCTGCTGCAATTGGCTGCATCCTACGAAGGCGAGTCTTTGTCTGCCTTCATATAAATCCTCCCGACACGCATGGCATCGGGAGGAGGAGGGCTGTCAGATTGCCCGTCGTTCGGCGTTAGCGGCCGTTTAATTTTTCAAGGGTACGGCGGAAAATGCCGAAGGCGGTTTCAAGACCCGTTTCGTCGAAATCAAATTCGCGTTGATGGTGAGCCGCCGTTCTGTCGGCGCCGACAACGAAGAATTCGGCCTTGCCGCCGTGAGCCTGAACGCGACGCGCCAGAAGCGTGAAGTCTTCCGAGCAGCCTAGTTTCTTGCGTTCCACAACGTTCTTGCAGGTGGGTTCTTCGTGAGCGCATTCCGCAACAAGATCGATCAGCTCACGATCGTTAATCATTTCACCGGCTTCACCGACTTTTTCCACTTCGTATTGAACGTCGTGGGCCAAGGCGGTGCCTTTGACGATTCTGACAGCCTGGTCAACCATAAAGTCGTTGATTTCGGCCGTTTCGCTGCGTACTTCCATTTGAATCTGAGCGTGTACGGGAATCACGTTGCGGCACTCGCCCGCGCTCATCAGGCCGACGTTGATGCAGCCCAAACCGTTGCCGTGGCCCCGGATTTTTTGAAAACGCAAAGCGCCGTGCGCGTACCGGAGGACCTTCAAAAACGACCGATTATTGCGGAGCGAAGCGGACGAACGCTGATGCTCGGCAAAGATGAGAGCGCGGCCATCTGGGTGGAGCCGACGATGAGGGTGAATAATGCCGGAGCGCTTGCTGCTGCCCTGGCCGGTGCCGGTTACGCGGTCGGCGTACCGTTGTGGCAGATCAGCTCGCATCTCAAAACCGGCAAATTGGAACTTGTTCTGGAGAACTGGCGGATCGCGGCGCGTCCGGTTTGGCTTTTAAAACATCCTCAGACAGAGCACAACACGCATATTCGCCGCTTGGAACAATATTTGATTGAATGCTGGGCGCAGACTGAAGGGCCTGACGCAGCGCGCCGAACGTTTGCTCGCATGTCTCTTACTGACGCGCATTAAGTTTAGGGGACGAACGTCAACGTTTTAGCGGATTCGCTATTCCGAAAAGGAATAACTGCACTTTGGGACAGTTGTCGGAATTACTCCGGCAGGCCAAGATGAGACCATGGAGCCGAGTACTCACAAAAACAAGAAGGTCTCGGCAGCTTCTCTGCCCCAAAACAGGAGAATCGCATGAGCAAATCCGAACAACAGAGCCGTTGCGCTCTTCCCTCCACACGTCGTCAGTTTCTTAAGATGACGTCCGCTGCGGCGGCCGTCTCATCTTTGTCCTGTTGGACACAGGCTCTTGCCAAGACCGATTTGGATGTTCTCGGAGCCAAGCCTGCTGAAACGCTCGACAAAAGCGTCAAAGTCGTCAACACCTATCACGAAATCCATTGCCACGGGCAGTGCATGTTAAAGGCCCATGTCAAAAACGGAAGACTGCTTGCGTTGACCTCGGCCGGCGACGTACCGCGTTGCGAAGCGGCCAAGACGGACGAATCGATCGGTAAGATGCAGCGTCGCGCCTGCATGAAGGGTTATGCCGAACGTAAACGCCTGTACGCTCCCGACCGTCTGAAGTATCCGCTTCTTCAAACGATCGAACGCGGCAATCTTGCGGGCTTCAAGCGCATTTCCTGGGATGAAGCTATTGACCGTGCATGCGAGCATATCGAAAAGGCGAGAGCTCGCCAGAAGGAATTGGGCTACATCCCCATCTGGGAGGTTGGCAGCACGCCGCTTGCTTTCCTCGGCCCGTACGTTTCGTGCTGGGGCCATCACTCGGCCGGCAACGAAATGGATGCGCTCTTTAACGCACTCGGCAAGGGCGTCAACGGGCATCCGTCAATTGACATGCTCAATTCCAAGTTCATCATCGTTTGGGGTGCCGACCCGCAAACAACGTCGCCGCATCTGCCTTTCATCATGACCAAGGCCAGAGAAAAGGGCATTCCGATCGTGGTGGTTGATCCGCGCTACACGGGCACGGTAGGCGCCATGGCAACGGGAGCCCCGGGCATTACGCCGTGGATTGCACCGCGTCCCGGGACTGACAGTGCCATTCTGGCAGCCATGGCCAATACGATCTATCGGCGCGGTCTGCACGATGAAGCGTATATCCGCAAGTATTGCTTCGGCTTTTTCCCGGGTGACACGGTTGTCAGTCATTCTCCTGCGAAAGATCCGATCACGGGCAAGCCATGGAAGGGAACCACGTTTACGACGCCTAAAGGTCAGTCGTTTGTGGAGTATCTCGATGAACTCAATCGCGAACACGGCGGGGAAGAGGGCGTGTTGCGCTGGGCCTCTCTCCTGTCGGGTGTACAGGCCGAAACCATTGAGGCTCTGGCTGTGACTTATGCCAAGACCAAGCCCGCTTGTCTGCATTCGACATGGACTTGCGGCGGTGCGCAACGTACCGGCAACGGCATGTACCATGTTTGGCTGTTGCTGTGTCTGGCGGCTATGACCGGCAACGCAACGGTTCGAGGCGGCGGCATCGGCGCTCTGGCTCCCGTTGACGGTATGGCGGTTAAGCTCGGCAAGGCGCCCGCCATGTGCAAGGGGAAAAAGCACAGCGCATTGCTGTTTTCTCAGTACATGCAAAGCAAAGTGTTGCTGACAGGCCGCGATTCGCGTACGCCCGAACAAATTCGAGCCGACGTGCTCGGCATCAACGGTATCGATCTGGGGCCCGACGCCAAGATTGAAATTGATATGGTTTGGCGCGGCGGCGGTTCAGCCGACCCGTTTAATCAGCGCTCTTCTATCAATCCCAAGATTCTTGCCTGGAAAAAACTCGACTATGTCGTAAGCTACGAACGCTTCATGAGTACGACGGCGCGTTATTCCGATCTGGTCCTTCCGGTGGTGACGCACCTCGAAGAGAGCTTCTTTACGGGCAGTCGCGTCAAGACCGACATGAACGTGGTCAACGCCGTCGTCAATCCCATGTACGAAGCCAAGAGCGACGTTGCCATCAACGAGATGATCGCTGAGCGACTCGGCCTGGATTGGGGACGCCACGGCATGACGGACCATGATGTGATGCGCATTCAGTGGCAGGGTACGAAGTTGCCTGAAGCCTACAAGTCGGTCGATCCCGACATGAAGCTTCCCACGTTTGAGGAGATGCTTGAAAAGGCCAACCTGCAGTTGCCCGTTCCGCCCGAAAAGAGTGTGATTGCAGCGGCCAAATTCGCGCCCGGAGAATTCCCGACGGATACCGGCCGCATCAATTTCTATTCCCCCTGGCTTGCGCAGCGCGGTCGCGTTCAGGCCGGTGTGGCTCGTGCCCAGTACGTGCGCCCGGCCGACGGCTACGAAGACATTCTCGAGAAAACGCATCATGCTTCGGGTCGTCGCTATACGCTGCAGTACACGACGCCGCATATGCCCAATCGTTCGCATTCGTCCTTTGACAACACGACGATGATCCAGGACGTTTTCCCGCACGCCGTGACCATGCATCCTGACGACGCGGCAGCGCGCGGTATCAAGGACGGTGCCGACGTTTATGTCTACACCGAAGCAGGTTGCATCAAACTTCCTGCCAAAGTCACCGTACGTCAATTGCCCGGAGTCGTATCGATCGGTGAAGGCGCCTGGTATCAGCCGAGTCAAACCGAATTCTTTGACGCCTACTTTGACGCAGCCGGTACGGGCAAGGCCGTTTGCCATCGTGTGCCCGTTGACGTGGGCGGGGCCGTCAATACGCTGACGATCGACCGAGACATCGGTGCGAGCGACCCCTACCTGCATCTGCAGACATCGAAGTCGGGCGGCTTTGCCGCCGGCGGTTGTGTGTGTGAAGTGAGTGCAACATTGCCCGCCTAACGGCTCAAGCAGATCATCAACGAATACGTCGAGGAATACGAAAATGACACAATGGGGTTTTTACTTTAACCAGAAGCGATGCTTGGGCTGCGCCACATGTACGGTTGCCTGCAAAGAGTGGAACGAGGGACGTCGCGGCGACGCCAAGCTCAATGGGCTGACGGACAATTCTTTAAAGAGTTTGGAAACGCCGAGGGACTGGAAAGCCGGAACATCCGATAAAGCATCGAACTATGCCTTTTTGCGGCGTTTTGACATGAAGGAAAACTGGCGTCGCGTGACGTTCTTTGAGTTTGGAAAACGAGCTCCGGACGTCGAGGTGGTGCCGCTTTCCATGTCATGCAACCACTGCAATGATCCGGCCTGCGTAAAGGTTTGTCCCGTCAAGGCGATTTCCAAGGAAAAGGAATTCGGTGCAGTCATTGTCGACAGCGCCAAGTGCATCGGTTGCGGAGCTTGTGCGAAGGCCTGCCCCTGGGGTGCGCCGCAATACTTCGAGGCGTTGGAAAAAACACAGATGGGTACGCCCGAGCATCCTCACATGACCAAGTGCGACATGTGCGTCGATCGTCTGCGTGTCGGACTTAAGCCCGCCTGCGTGGCATCCTGTCCCGGTCGCGCACTGGAGTGCGGGCCGATTGAGGAACTCAAAAAGTCGCATCCCAATGCAACGTTCGATGCCGTGGGCGTGCCGCGCAAACTTGTCGAACAGACAAAGCCCAATGTGCTGTATGAGGCTCGGAAGACCTTTGTGAAGTAAGGAGTGAAACACAAGTGACCGAACATCTTTCCGATCGTGTGACGGCTCTTGCGGCGCTTACTTTTTCTGACTGGCTGCTCAAAGGTGCGGATGACTCGATTTGTTCGAGTCTTACCGCAATGATGCAGACGTTGTCTGAAGGGCCTCAAACCGTGGCCAAGGCAGCTTGTCAGGCAGCACATGTATTGCGGGAAAGCTCGATTGAGGAGCAGTCCCGCTGCTGGACACGTGCGTTTTGCGTCGGCGAAGGTTCCGTGACGCCGCATCAAAGCGTGGCGGTGACGGGACTGGTGATGCAGGAGCCGCGCGATGAGGTCTTGCAGGTGATGAGCGATTTCGGCCTTGCTCCCGAAGCGGCATTGCATGAGCCGGCCGATCATCTCGGTGTGCTGCTGGCTTTCTGGGCGCGTCTTCTTGCCGCGCCCGGTCACGCTGACGCCGCGGTTTCCTTTGCCGAGAAGCACCTTTCTTGGGTGCCTTGGGTGAGAGCCGAGCTCGAAGCCAAGCAGCCGGACAACGATGTTGCGATGGCGTTGGTAACTCTGCTCGAAACCGTGATAGACGACTTTCTTCGCAAGCACGTTCGAGTAACGGCTTAAAGCACCGGAATCTCCAACTGAGGACCTGCCGTTATGATGTCTGTGACGGCAGGTTATTTTTCGACGGTTGCGATCATGCCCAGATGGATATGTAATGTTGTGCTGATGACGATGCTGGCGGTGCAAAATCCGTCGGCTGCATCGTCCGATGTGTCGGGTCTCGACCGCCGGTTGACCACAGAAGGCCCGGTGAGACTGGGTATTCTGAGCACAATCGGTGAACTGTCGAGCACAGAAGTTTTCTCCGAGACGGTTCAGGCTTTGAAAATGGCCTGGGGGCGGAATATTGAACTTTCGTATTACGATCTTGACACGCTGCCGGAAGCCGTTCGTCGCAAACAGCTTGACTTTTTCATTTCAAATGCGGGCACTTTCTCGCATATGCAGACTCAGGGGCTCGCGCGTCATCTGGCTACGCGGAAAATCCGCGAAGCAGACGATCCCAATTTCAGTATGGGCGGCATCTTTTTTGTCCGCAGTGAAAATACGGCGATTCGCACGTTCGAAGATATGAAGGGTAAAACGGCGGTAGCCGTTGCGCCCAATGCATTCGGCGGGTACCGCGTTCATCTCGGAGAACTGTATGCTCGGGGATATGAACCTGAAACATTCTTTGGCTCGACTACTTTTACCGGATACCCCATGCAGAGCGTCTTTGACGTGATGAAGCAGGGAAGGGCCGATATTGGTATGGTGCGCGCCTGTCTGCTCGAGGAAATGGTGCACGAAGGCCTTGTTGGTCGGGACGAGTTTCGTGTCATCGGGGCAAAGACGGAACCTCGTTTGCGTTGTTTGACTTCTACCGCGCTGTACCCTGACTGGGTGTTTGCCGCAACGACCGAAGCTTTGCCTGAATTGAGCCGAAAGGCTTCGGCAGCTTTGTTTTCCATGCCGGAAGACTCAGCGATGTATTGGAGCGTCGCAAGCGACTTTACGAGGATTGACCGTCTTTTCAAAGATCTGAAAATCGGTCACTACAGTTACTTGCGCGAGTGGACATTCAAGCGCTTTTGGCAGGAATACCGATGGGTGGTCCTCGTGGCGCTCGGACTGCTTTTTTTAGGCATATGGCATGCGGTTTTTGTGACTTTGGAAGTGCGGCGAAAGACAGCAAGTCTGCGAGCGGCTATGCAGCAACGGGAAGCCGCGCAAAACGAAGTGTTGCAGACTCAATCCCGACTTCAGGCTCTTGAAAAGGCCAGTTTGGTCGGCATGCTTTCCAACATGGTGGCGCATGAACTCAAACAGCCGCTTGGAGCGATCGCTAATTTCGCAGACGGAATTCGGACGATCACCAAGGGCGAGACCGAACACGGCAAACCGAGCTCTGTCGGAGAGGCCGGACAAAAGTCCGATACGATGGAGTTGATCGGCATTGCCGCAGATGAGATCATCGGACAGACACAACGGGCGAGCGCCATTATCGAACGAGTTCGCGGGTACGCCAAGAGCGGGGCAGGCAAACAAATTGAAAAACGGCAATTGCTCAAAGTTGTCAGTGACGCCGTCAGAGATTTTCGTCTGTTGGCCAAGTCGCCCCCGACAATCAACGTGAATGTTCCGCCCAATGCCTATGTACAGGTCGATGCGGTGGAGCTTTCTCTTGTCATTTTGAATCTTTTCAAGAACGCTTCTGAAGCGACCCGCCACACGACAGATCCGCAAGTTGACGTCAAACTCGAAAGTAACGGCTCGATGTGGGAGCTGGCCGTCTCCGACAATGGGCCCACGGTTGACGTTTCCATGTTTCAGGATCTGTTTTCACCGAAAACGAGCAGCAAGTCCACCGGATTGGGCGTGGGCCTAGCCATATCGGCCCGCATCATGGAGGGATGCGGCGGTAGACTGAGGATTGAGCGCAATCAGCCTTTTGGTTTGAAGGCCGTGATGGTTTTGCCGAAAGCATAAAAAAATGACGGATAGACACACCAAAATTGACGAATTGCCGGAAGCCCGGGTTAAGGCGGCTTGTCTGGTTCGCATTGTTGATGATGACGAGACGATGCTTAACTCTTACCGTTTCATGCTGGGTGCGGTCGGGTGGCAAGTTAAGTGTTATCAACAGGCTCGAGCCTTTCTTGACGATCAAAACGATTCGGCGGGTTGTCTAGTTTTGGACGTTCGCATGCCGCAGATGAGCGGATTGGAGCTTCAAGCAGAAATGAGAAGACTCGGCGTGACCTTGCCGGTCATCTTTGTGACAGGACACGGTGACGTGGATATGGCTGTGCAGACGATGAAGGACGGTGCAGTTGACTTCATGCTCAAGCCGGTGGTTCCGGATCGATTGAAAGAAGCCGTTTTGCATTGGTGTCGAGAGGATTGCAAGCGGAGGCTGTCTGAACTTCAGAACAATGCTCTGGAAAGCGACGCTCGTTCGCTGACCGAAAGAGAGCGTGAAGTGGCGCAGCTTGTCGTGCAAGGCCTATCCAACAAAGCGATTGCCGCCAAATTGGCCATAGCGGAGCGTACCGTTAAGTTTCATCGAGCGTCGGCCTGTGAGAAGCTCGGCGTCAGCAGTTCGGCGCAATTGATTGCGCGACTGATGTTGCTCAAAGAGAAAGGATTGGTGTAGACAGCGTTCCTTTTTCAGTCAGACTCTTTTTGCCGCAAGTGAGGCGTCTCTTTGCTTGCGCGCTTGTCGTTCAAAATCGTCTTTTTGGTTGCGGCTCGAACTTCGAGCATAAGTAACCGTGCTGTTTTTTCGTCCCGGACTTGGCAGAAAAATGCGGGCAAAGTTCTGCCTGGGACTAACCCGAATGCCACCTCCCGCCCGGATCGGCTCACAAATTAAGATCTTTCCCATTACTCTTGACCTGGGTGCAACACGCAGCTTGAGAATTCTCCGGATCCGCGAAGCACAGGAGAATGCTTCGGATATCAGGAACCACCGGAGAACAATATGGACAAGAAAAATCTGTCTCGCCGAGCTTTCTTGCGCACGAGCATTGCCAGCGGCGCATCGCTGGCTGCCGTCGGTCTGCACGCGGCGCCCGTCGGTATCTATCAGCCCGGTACCTATTCAGCCAAAGCATCAGGGATCGGCGACGTCATCGTGACGATGACCTTTGACACAAACAAGATCACGGATGTTGTTCTCGACGTCTCGCACGAGACGCCCAACATCGGTCAGGCCGCTGCAAAGCAGCTCAGGCAATCTCTTTTGAAGGCTCAGTCGGCCGACATTGACGCCGTTTCCGGAGCGAGCATCACTTCTCAGGCCGTTCACAAGGCGGCCTCCAAGTGCATCGCACAGGCCAAAGGTGAAATTCCCGTTGAATTCATCACCAAGACCGAAGCGGCCGATGACGGCGACTGGCTCGGAAAGCCGCCCGAAATTGCGGAAAAAGACATTGTCGATACGATCAAGACGGAAATTCTCGTGATCGGTTGCGGTACCGGCGGTATGTTTGCCGTTGCCGCTGCGGCAGAAGAGGGGGCCAAGGTGATCGGCATCGACCGATTCCCGACCGGTACCGGCATTCGCGACGACTTGGCGGCCATGAACTCCCGCTACCAGAAGAAATACGGCACCGTGATCGACAAGTGGGAGTTCATTCGCGCCGTAACGACATATGCCGCAGGCCACCTGCAGCAGGATTTGGTTAAAGTGTGGTGTGACAATTCCGGCGCCACGATTGACTGGTACGGCGATCGTCTGGCCGAACGCGGCGTGGAACTCTGGCACGAATCGGGCGACAAGGTTGATCCCGCTTACCATCATCACTTCCCGACAGGTCATTCGCCTCGCTGGCGCACGTCCGACGACGGTACCGGCAAGCCGCTTAACGGCAACAAGGTTCTGTACGACTACTGCGTCAAGAAGGGAGCTCGCTTTGACTACAACACCAAGATGGTTAAGCTCGAGCGCAAGAACGGACGCGTTACCGGGTGCATTGCCACCAATAAGGACGGCAAGTACGTGCGTTACGTTGCATCCAAAGGCACTGTGGTTGCCACCGGCGGCTATTCACTCAATTACAAGATGCTCGAAGCGCTGCAGCCGTGGACGCTTCGCGTGATCGGGCGCAACCGTTCGGTGCCCGGAGCTCACGGCGACGGCATCCGTGCTTGTCTGTGGGTCGGCGCCAAGATGGACGACATCCACTCGGCCATGAAGTTTGATCGTTGCGCGCTTCGTCCCAACCAGAAAAACGGTCCCGAAACGGCCAAGTCGGGCGACGTCGGTATGTTCTGGATGGCGTCTCAGCCCTGGCTCAAGGTCAACGCAGACGGCCACCGCTTCATCAACGAATCGGGTACCTACGAAGCCATTCTGCACGCCGACGAATACCAGAAGGGACATTGCCACTACACGCTCTTTGACTCAAACTGGACCAAGTACGTGCAGCAGTTCAAAATGCACGGTTGTTCTCGCCTTGTGCCGTTTGAAAACGGAGCGGATCCCAACATCCCGTGGCAGGTCTTCCAGCAAAAGTATTTCCCTGTGCTCCTCGAAAAGGGCTTCTTGATGAAGGCCGATACGATCGAAGAGCTAGCCAAGAAGTTGCTGCTGCCGCCCGAAGAGCTCGTTAAGACCGTCAAGCGCTACAACCAGCTTTGCAAGGACGGCAACGACGTCGATTACGGCAAGGAACCCTTCCGTCTGTCACCGCTTGACAAGCCGCCGTTCTACGGCGCGAAGAATACGGGTGACATTCTTTGCACGATGGACGGCATTCAGATCGACACGAACATGAACGCCATCGACACCGAAGGTAATCCGATTCCGGGCTTGTACGTGATCGGCAATGACAGCGGTAGCTACTTTGCCAACACCTATCCGAACCTTGTCACCGGTATGGCCTGCGGCCGCACAGTGACGTTCGGCCGCCGCGTCGGCAAGTATCTCGCCCAGCTTAAGGCTTGATTTATCTCCAAAGGGCCGCGGCAGGCGTTTGGAAGCACTGAACGCCTGCCGTCCCTAACATTTTCTGTTTCTCTCTCCTGCGTTTTGTCGGGGCCGCGCACTGTTTTGAGTCAAATTCGGTCGTGTCGAAAAGGAAGCCGGCCGATCGGGTACTCCATGCGGCTCCGATTTTTTTTTGCGAAGTTTGTCCCAAGCGTTGGTCAAGGCCTCGATTTGATTCCGTACTTTAGTCGCTCAGGCACCCTCGAATCTCTCAAGATTCTCGGATAGGCATCACGAAACGTCCGTATCCACCGCGACGACTGCCGTCCGGATTGATGAGTTTCATTTCGACGATCAGAAAAAGATTGTCAGCCGGCCTCAGGTTGAGCGTTTTCATTTGTCGGAAGGCCGGGTGATCCGCCCGGGAGAGCTTTTCCATGCTGAAAGCGGATTCGTCGGCAGCAAAGTGGTAAACGAAAGCTTTGCCTTCCGGAAACACTTTCACGACTTCGCTTGTCGGAATGCCGTAGCGCTCGGCGATGGATTTCGGAAGAATGACACCCCAGCACGGCAAATAGCGCTTGTCGCCGGACTCGACCGCTTTGAGATGCATGGCCGATTTGGCGATAGGCAACCAGCTTGTCCAGATTTTGAGAAGGGGATAGATACGCTCATCCCGGATGAAGTTCGAATCCATCGTATGTGGAAGGAAATAGTGTGCTTCAACCTCGCGAACTTCCCAATCGACGGGTCTGATGCGTCGTTTTTGCTGCCAGGCATGCACGCGCTTGTGTTCTTCGAGAACAGCAGAAATGCGGTCGGCTTGTCTGCGCAACTCTTCGACTTTTTTGTCCAGCAACAATAAAGCCTCGTCTGCGTCGGCCATCAGCATCGCCCGCATTTCCTTGACGGTAACACCGTAGTTGCGCAGACGCATGTACTCCAGGATGCGCGAAGACTGATCGAAGTTGAAATAGCGGTAGCCGTTTTCGCTATGGTGTACGTCCAGCAGCCCGCATTCTTCGTAGTGCTTCAGAAAGTCGGGTGTTACACCCATGTATTCGGCAAATTCACCTATGCGATAGTTTGTACGTGATGTTTTCGGTTGCTTCATTGATTTAAAGTGGCGGTTTGTGGTATGCACTCGACAATGATCGCACGGTCTGCTGGCGTTTGGCACGATTAAGCCGTTTCGCTTGGTGTCGGAATCTCGGAGATTGGACAGTGCATAAAAATTCGCTATCGAGATGGCAAACAATTGAAGATTTTTATATTGCCTTGACGAAAGCTCTATGCGGAGAATCTATGATTTGGCCGAAATTCAGTCGGAACCGCCGGCCACTGACACGAGAGAGTACGGCGGTTCCATGGAACGATCAGCTTAATTTCTTGAGTGCCATTGCCACGAGTACTTTGACGCCTTTGGCAAGTTGCGCGGTGTCAAATGTCATGTTGCGGGCGTGCAGTCCCGGCGTGCAGCCGGCTCCGAGTCCGAAGTACGCCGCTTTCATGTGAGGCTTGGTCTGCTTGAAGTAGTGGAAGTCTTCTCCGCCGCCACCGCAGTCGGTGGCCAATTTGTCGGCTCCGAGTTCTTCTTTGATCGTCTGCGCCACCTCGGCAACGAGATCTTCGTCGTAAATGGCTGCCGGAATGACGCCGCCCGGGAACTTGATTGTCGCTTTGGCTCCGATGCTTGACGCTGCGCCTTCAATCGCTCGCCGCACTTTCTCGAGAAGTTCGTCCATCAGTTCGTTGGTCTGAGCCCGCACATCCAGGACAAGTTCGCCGCGATCGGGAATGATGTTGGATGCCGACGACACAGCCGAAATCGAGGTGACTTTGCACGACCAAGTCAGGGCAGGATTCATCTTGATCGCACAGATCGCATTGGTGATCAGCGCTGCGGCTTCCGCGCAGTTGACGCCCAGATGGGGACGCGCCGCGTGAGCCGACTTGCCTTCGATTTCCACGCAGAGGAATGTGCTTGCCGAATGCCGCACCGCGGCGCAGCACGTGCCGGCCGGAATGTCCTGAACAGGCCGAACGTGAAGGCCAAGCGCAATATCGACGTCGTCAATCGCGCCGTCTTTCATCACGGCGAGCGCCCCTTCGAGCGTTTCTTCGGCTGGCTGAAACAGGATCTTGAGCGTGCCTTTTTTGACTTTGTCCACGAGTTCGGCAGCCGCCGTCAAAACCATGGCGCTGTGGGAGTCGTGACCGCAAGCATGAACGTATTCGATGCTGCCGTCCTCGTTTTTGAAAGGAAGGGCATCCATGTCGGCGCGCAGCATCACAACGGGACCGGGTTCTTTGCCGCGGACAACACCCACGACACCGGTTTTTCCTACGCCTCGGGTGACCTCATAGCCCAGTTTTTCGAGTGCATCGGCCAGGTAGGCCCCGGTTTTGAATTCGTTCATGCCGGGTTCGGGCATACGGTGCAGTTCTTTCCAAATTTCGACGACGTCCAATTTGCTCATTTTCGATCCTTTTTTGATGGTGTTGCCTTGTGCAGGCACGCCTTCCATAGTCTTCGGGTGATAAGCCTAACGCCGCTTACTGTTTTGTCTGTAGGGCATAGCACCTAGCGAAATACGGATTTGCTCAAAGGCTTGTCGATTTTGCCATACGCATTCAAGGCGCTGTTCTAGGATTCGTTAAGGTAACAAACCACCCCAAAGGAAAATCATGGATAACAAACCGTCTCCTCAGTTAAAAGAGGAAAAGAAAGTCGGCATCGGAGCGTATATCGCTTTGATCTTTGCCATCGTCATCTTTTCCGGCGTTTTCTATCAAATGCCTGAAGCGCGCAAGTGGTTGAGCGCTTTTGACTTTACGACCCTGATCGGCAAGTTCGGTGTGATCGGTGACTCCAAGAGCAACTACATCGGTTCGGGCGGCTTGTCGGCTCGTGCTGCTTTTTTGTTTGCTCTGTCGCTTATTCCCAGCGTGATGCTTGCCATGGGGCTCATTGAAGTGCTTGCGCACTATGGAGCTCTGCGTGCCGCTCAGGTACTCATGACTCCGCTTTTAAAGCCCTTGTTGGGACTTCCCGGCTTTACGGCGCTTGCCATGATCACCGATCTGCAGAGCACGGATGGCGGTGCGGCTCTTACCCGCGGTATGTACGACAGCGGTCAACTCAGCAAAAAAGGGCTGGTGACCATGTCCGCATGGCAGTACGCAGGAGCCGGATGCGTCAACAACTACTACGCCATTGTTTCCGCACTGTTTTTCTTATTCGTGTGTCCGGTATGGATTCCGATGCTCATCATTTTTGTTTTGAAGTTCGTGGGCGGCATTTTTACCCGCTTTGTTCTGAGCACCGTTTACAAGAAGGATTTCGAAAATGAGTAACGAAGCCGCCAAGACCACCTCGAACAATCCCTTCGACATTTTTATCGTCGGTCTCAAGAAGGGTCTCAACATCGGGCTTTACAGCCTGCTTCCGAATGTGGTGATGGCGTTTGTGCTCACCTACATTCTGCAGCTGTGGGGCGTGATGGATTTTCTCGGACGCACCTGCGGCGGGATCATGGGAATTTTCGATTTGCCCGGACAGGCCATCACGGTGTTGCTTGCGACCTGGATGTCGTGCGGCGCCGGTGTCGGTGTGGCAGCCAGCCTTGCTTCGAGCGGCGTTCTCAATGGCCACGACGTAACCATCATGGCTCCCGCTTTGATCCTGATGGCCTCTCAGATTCAGTACATGGGTCGACTTCTCGGTGTGGCAGACGTCCCGAAAAAGTACTGGCCGCTGTTGATGCTCAACAGTCTGTTGATGGCTTTCATCGGCATGCTCCTGATGCGGTTTTTCGTCTGAGTAGTCGCAACGGAGATAAGGCGGCCGGTCAAACAGCTGCCTGCCCAAGGCGCTCTTTTGAGATTCGCGGTTATGCGCGGTTTCGGAGAGCGCCTTTATTTGCGGGCCTACGGACACAGATTGAGACGTTTCGAGAACGTAATACCGAAAAATCGCGAATTTTCGTTATTACACTATACGAAACATAGAGAATGCTGCTGTAGCCCAAACAAAAATGCCGGTAATGCAAGCATTACCGGCGAAGCGTCCCTCTTTGTATGCATGCTCAACGAATCGAACAGAGGTTTTCGGGAACTGTCAATGCCACTGTAGACACGTTCCATTGACGTCCTCCCCTGATTGAAAAATCAGAGGATTCCTTCGGAGTTGCTTACGCAACTCCAAGAGGTTAGTTCTCGCTGTTGGCGCCGGAGTTTCGTGCAAAAGGCACGCTGGCTCCTGCGCTCACTTCACGAGCGATGCGCTTTTGATCGTGTGCGCTCGGACCTGTCCGGCCCTTCCTCCTCACGTTTATTGCGCCGACA